>ERZ894180.88-NODE-88-length-80435-cov-12.798532_pt1 | contig 80435 bp, 84 predicted proteins | sample MGYA00380278_ERZ894180 | MGnify/ENA primary metagenome ERZ894180 (study PRJEB32331, sample SAMN06328450) | human gut metagenome | biome: human gut microbiome; feature: stool | host: Homo sapiens | collected 2013-02-24 ...
TAGGGGCAAGCCCCTATGACCCATGTTCCCTGCGGGGGCGGCTTTGTGGAGAGGGTGTGTAGGAATGTAGTTTACTACATTGATAGCATGGTAGATTGATATAATTAAGGCACGGTAAGACCGAAAGAGGAAGGAACCGACATGTTCGAGCCGAAGTGCGACTGGTGGAGGAAGATTAGGTGGGAGGACAAGACGGTCCTGTTGAAGGGCATCCTCTCCATCAAGAGGAAGGATTACGGCAGGTTCGTCGAGCTGGCGCTGGACGCTGGCATGAGGGAGGCGCTTGTCGGGGATTACGACGTGGAGTCGCAGAGCGGTGAGTTCTGGTTCGATGCCGAGAAGGAGGGGCCGCGCGGCATCCTCAACTGGCTCGGCTTCTCGGTGGAGGACGAGACCGAGGATGGCATTGATTTCGTCTTCTTCGAGGATTGCGGAATCGGCGCGTACAGGGATGACATGGGCCGCGCCGTCTTCGAGGCTTGCGCCCCCGTCATCGGGGCGGGTTCGGTCCTCATGTTCATGAAGAACTGGGACGAGGCCGAGGAGAAGGACCCGCGCATCTGGCGCTACACGTTCGATGGCGAGAAGATGTACGTCCAAGATGGTCGCTTCGTCTTCGACTAGGTGGCAAGAGGGGCATCCGCGAGGGTGCCCCTCCCTTATGGAGAGTCTATGTGGCATACTGCGTTACCACTTTTATAGTATTGTAGGTTGCTATAATTAAAGCACGTTAAGACCCAAGGGAAGGAACCTACATGAAGCGCAACGACCTGAACGCCATCATCACGGGCATCGTGCATCGCTACATCGAGGACGGCTGGGTCCTTGAGATGGACAATGCGAGTTACAGCGATGTCGTGGGCGTGCATTTTCTCTCCCGTGGCCGCGAGCGCGTCGCGGTCGGCATCCGCCGCCCAGAGTTGAAGGAGGTGACTGAAAGTGGTCGCTACGCGAACTTGCGGGGGCTGGACTCGCGCATCCTGTTCGAGTGCCGCGCCCCGAAGGGGTCCTTCGATTGGGTTGAGCTGGGGAACGTCATCAGCGAGCGCGTGTTCTTCAAGGTCGATGGTGATTGGTACGTCGATGATGCCCGTGAGGCGGATGGAGCGAAGGCCAAGAGGCGCGAGAGGGCGAGGCGCGACTTCTACCGCAATGCCTCTCCCCGTTCATTCCACCCCACCAAGGCGTTCCTCGACAAGTGGGTTCGCGAGATGTACGGATGGAAGAACGTCAAGCCCTCCGATGTCATCATAGCGAAGGAGACTTGCGCAGAGGGGATTTATTACCGTGTGCGGAAGACCGTCGGCAATGGGGACTTCTTCTCGGTCACGAGCTTTGGAAAGCGCTAGGCGCGGCACGGGAGGGGCACCGGAAGACCGGTGGCCCCTCCTTGATTTGTTGAAGGATTGGGAGGATGAAGAAGATGGAGAACCTTGTCGAGGACAACGGAATCTGCGATTGCCATTACCTGCTGACCATGCGTTTGGCTTTGCAAAGAGAGGTAGACAGCCCGTTCGGTATCAATTCCATATATGACTTGGGTGATTGGTGCGCTCCGTGGTGGCGCAAGCCCGTGAGCTACGCCGATTTGGATGCGTTCTTCGAGTCCAACGGATGCGGTTGGCTCCGCCAGTCTATCGGTATCGGCAGCTGGCGTGGGGATGCAGGAGAAGACGAGAAGGCGGCTCGGATTATCCGCGCGAGCCTTGAGCAGCATGGCCTCACGCTCGAACGGGCACGTGCCCGTTACGGCAAGAGGCGCGTCAGCGAAGCTAGGAAATGGGCTGAGACCGTGGCTTTCTTCGCCACCGGGTGCTCGTTCCTCGACATCGCCGAGGTCGTTGACAGGTCGGTGGCGCAGGTGTCAAAGGAGATATACGACACTTGGTGCAAGGATTATTACATCGGCTGCGTGGACAACATCTGCAAGTTGGCGTTCGACGGTTATCTGGTGCGCGAGCAGGGACTTGATGAAGATGGGGTCGAACCGGGCGAGGTCATCGTGCTTGAGGAGTACATGGATGGCGAGACGCAGGAATTGCGCAGCCTTGGCACGTCCGACGTACACGGCGTGTAGAGGATATGGAGGTTACTACGTTTCAACTATACTGGCATTATAGTTTGCTATATTAGTAGTGCCGAAAGGCAGGTAGTCATATCCGAGTAGATTGGATTCAGGCATGGCAATCAACCGAGTCATCATCGAGGGCAACCTGACGCGCGACGTGGAGATGCGGGCCACCGCCAGCGGCCTCGCGGTCGCGGGGTTCACCGTCGCTGTCAACGAGAAGCGCAAGAACGCCGAGGGCGAGTACGTCGATGCCCCCGTGTTCGTCAAGTGCTCCCTGTTCGGCACCCGCGCCGAGAAGCTGTCCAAGTACCTCTTGAAGGGCACCAAGGTCACCATCGACGGCAAGCTGCGCTACTCGCAGTGGGTCAAGGACGATGAGAAGCGCCATGAGCTGAGCGTCATCGTGGACCAACTTGAGTTCAGCGGCGGCAAGCGCGAGCAGACCGGCGACGCTTCCGTGACTCCTGCCCCCGAATCTGAACTCGACCTCTATGACGAGGACATCCCGTTCTAGGGTTCGAGATGAGGCCGGTCCCGTTCGCAGTCGGCTGGGTTTTCCTGATGCTGGCGGTCATCCTCGCCGCCGCCAGCATCTCCCACGATTCCATGTATATCTTCGCGAGGAGGAAGATGACCCGCGCGAGGGTGCTGCAAATCGGCTTCCTGTTGCTTCTGGCCGTCATGTTCCTCATAGCATCGTTCTCAAATTGATGGAGGTGCCGGATGGCAAGGTCGGATAAGGTCGCGATGTGCGTCATGCGCTACGTGGTCCCGCTCATCTTCACCGTGGAGTTCATCGCCATAGCCGCCTTCGCATGGGCGCTGGGAGGTCCGCAATGGGCTTTCGGTGCCGTGGCGGCGGTGGCGCTCATGCTCCTGTTCTCCTATGCGTTTTGCTGCATGGCCGCAGTCTCAGACGGGTGCGGTCCCGACGATTCGGAAGGGAAGTGATGCCGATGGCCTCGAATGGGCTGCATCGGAAGCGCGACCACAAGGGCCGCAAGCCCATGTTATGGGAAGCGGAGCTGACCATCGCGGTCGCCTCCGCCGTGCCGATGGCGGCAATCATCGCCCTCGCTCTTGGCTGCTATATCGGCCTGAGCGTACCCGGCATGCTCGCGGTCACGTTCCTGTTCACCGCGCTGCTCACCATCTATGCCGTGACGGTTCGCGCCCTTTGCTTGGAATACCGCAAGAGCGGCCTCGCGGATTAAGCAACTCATGAATCAAGACACGAAAGGACTGATGTATATGTTCACGATTCTGTTCCTCAACCAGAAGGGCGGTGTCGGCAAGACCACCCTCGCCGACGAGCTGGCGTTCGCGCTTGAGCGCCGAGGCTCCACGGTGGCGTTCGTCTCCACCGACCCGCAGGGCGGCTCCGTCCACGAGGTCTGCGATGACCCGGACTACGCCGAGTCCTGCGATTACCAGATTGTCGATACGGCTGGCGTTCTGAACGACGGCATGGGCGATTGGTGCCGCGCCGCCGATGTCATCCTCATCCCCATGCTCCCGAGCACGCGCGATGTGGAGCCGACCATGCGCACCTACCAAATCGCCAAGGACTCCGGTACGGACGCGACGATACGTCTCGTGGTCAACAACTTCTACGCGTTCGGCAAGCTCGACAAGCAGCTCGTGGAGTTCCTTGAGTCAGAGCAGGTTCCGGTCATCGCGAAGGTGCCCCGCGCGGTCGCGCTCTCGCAGGCCGCAGCCGAGGGCAAGTCGGTCGCGGAGCACAGCCCGCACAGCCACGTCATCCCGGCTCTTGAGGAGCTGGCAGATTCCATCATCAACGAGAAGGAGAAGAAGTATGTCTAACAACGGTAACGCCTTCATGGCCTCCGCGAAGAAGTCCAAGCGCCAGCAGGCCTCCATCCAGCACGCGCAGCCGGAGGTCGATGAGCTGGTGTGCATCAATGTCCGCATCCCGAAGTCCATGCACACGAGGCTCCAATATCACAAGGTGGAGACGGGTGAGAATATGACCGTCCTCATCAACCGGCTCCTCGAAGCCGAGTTCGCGTAGGCGGTGCGCGATGGGAAAGCGAATCGGGGTGTACAAGTACATCCATGCGCTCCCCCGCGATGCCTACGGGAACCGCTATCACATCGGGGGTCGAATCCTCTCCCAGAAGTTCGGTCTGGGTACGGTCATCGGCGTAGCACGCGGGGGCGATGGGCGCACATGCGTCGTCTGCAACTTCCGCGCGGCCTATCGCGAGGGGGGCGTGGTCGTCTCCAAGTGGCGCACATGGCTCGTGCCCGCCGAGGAGGGCGTCGCGGTCGAGGTGAAGGAGGAGACGGATGTCGAAGCCCGATAAGCCCATATTCAACCAACAGGGCGGACGCGGGAAGCTCTACGGCCCGACTCATGGGGCGACGTACATGGGCACATACCAGATGCCCGACGGCAAGATGGACCGACGCATGTTCAACTGCGCCACCAACGTGGTCGAGGTCAAGAAGTGGACGGCATAGATGAGAGGTAGCCTGAGTGCATCGGAGCGGCATGACCGCAAACGCGCCGAGCACAAGCGTTACTACGCCCAGACCGCCTTCAAGTACGAGCGGCGAAAGTGGACGGAAGACGAGGATAAGTTGGTTCTCATCCAAAGGATTCCCGATAGAGAGCTTTCACGAATCATCAAGCGCTCGATGAAGTCCATCTCGAACCGCCGCTGGCGATTGCGCAAGGCGGCATCTGAGAACAAGCAGACCGGCTTAGCCGGAGAGTGAGGAGTATCAAGATGGAGAACAACAACCTGCCCGAGATGACCGACGAGCAGCGCAAGGCCGCGCTTGAGCGTGCCGCAGAGGCTCGCCGCGAGCGCACGGAGTTCAAGGGACTCGTGAAGACGGGGGAGATTTCCCTTGCCGACGCCCTTGCAGATGACCGCGCCAAGCGCATCCGCGTCCACGAGTTCCTGATGTGCATCCCCGGCATCGGCAAGGCGAAGGCCGATGACATCATGCGCAAGCTCGGCATCGCGGAGAACCGACGCGTGCAGGGTCTCGGTAGCCGACAGCGCGAGGGAATCGTCGAGTTGGTCGCGAAGTTGAAGTAGGAATATGGAGCCGCCCGTGTGGGCGGTTTCCCATATCAGCCGTCCGCGACGAAGGGAGACGCAATATGGACGAGCGCAAGAACAAGATGACCGACCAACGCTATCGCGAGATTCTTCCGATGGCCTATATGACCGCCGCCATCGAGAAGGGCCGTCAACCCAGACCCGTAGAAGTAGGTCTATGCGCAAGGGCAATCGTCGATGCCGAGGATGAGAACAACCTAGCCTATCGCGTGGCGATGGCGACCAAGATTCACTGCACCATCGTCGGCGTGAAGCGTGTCTCCACGAAGACCGGTTACGACAAATACGAAATCACCTACCGCACGTTCGGGAAGGACGAGGACGAGACGATTCCGTCTCCGCTCATCGGAGATTTCCGATACGGCAAGGTGACCGAATGGCTGTGGGCCAAGAAGAACGATGACGGTACGGACTACTGGCCCGGAAGGCGTGCTGTGCTTTACAAGCACAACGACCCGCCCAAGGAGGGCGACATGTCGAGCGCGGGTTACCGCTGCTGCGTCTTCGCTGAAGCCCTCGACAAGTAATTCTGATTATCACTTTCTGAGACACGCCGCTTCGCATTACTGCCCTTCGCAGATTCCGGTTCGCCGCCATCCAGAAAACGGCGCGACCGATTTTGAGAATCACACGATTGTCGGTTCGCGGAGTGGCGTTCTCATGCCGAGGCGTAGGGCATTCATCCGTTCGCGAGCGTCTGAAAATACATGACTGCCAAGTCGGGAAAAACCAAATTATCTGTCTGCGTTTCGCGAATTTGAGAAAGGTGGGGCGGCGGCACCCCACCTTTCTGTCTCCCTCCGCAAGCTCCGGGAGACACCGCCTTCCCGGCCAGAAAATAGGGGCGGCGGCACCCCTATTTCCCGTCCGGGAAGGCTCTCGCACTGCTACAATAGCAGTGCTCACCGACCAAGGTCGCTCTTCGAGTTGCAAGATGTGAGAAGTGTCCGTACAAATGCGGCAAAACCGCACTTGTACAGCCCCTTCTATCTTGCTTTCGGACGGCTTTAGGAGCCTACCCGAAAGGGGGTTCTCGACCGATAATCTGGTACCTAAAGATAGGCACCAGACCACCGTTCTCCAACCGGCGAAAAGGCGGCTTTTCGCTATAAGTCAAAACAAGAAACGGCGGCGGCACCGTTTCAGTTTTGTTTTCTTTGAAAGGAGGTTGTTCGATTTTGGACTACAAGACAAGTCGCTTCGAGTTGCGTTTGACAACAAGAGAGAAAGAAATCCTAAGACGCAAAGCTAAGAAAGTCGGCCTGACCGTTTCCGATTTCGTGCGCAGCTCGCTTATCCACTCAGACAACCTGACCATCAACGTCATCGACACCTCGGTTCTCAGCAAGACGCTCTTCGAGTTGCACAAGCATGGGGTGAACCTGAACCAGCTCATGAAGTTCTGCAATACCTACGGACTTGATGCCTTCAACGAGAACCATGTTATTCCAACATTAGACAATGAGAGGAATGTGTTCGCAAAAACTCAAGCGGCGCTATCCGCGATAGCGGAGGAGGCACGGAAAGGAAATATCGTAGTCAATTTGGAGATAAACGACGATATGGAAGAGGAGTTTGAGGATGAGGATTCTTGAAGATAGGGCATCGGCGATGGGAAGAAGCATCAGAACTTTACGGGAGAGGCGTAACCTCACCCAAAAGGAGTTGGCAGAACTTAGCGGTCTCAGCGAATCTTCGCTGAGAAGCTATGAGCTTGGTGCGCGTTATCCCAAGATAGATAGCATAACGAAGATTGCCAAAGCTCTCGGTGTTCCGCCTGAATCTCTCGACACATGCAATATCGCGACTGAACTTGAGTTGCTTCATGCTTTGTTCAGGGCGGAAGACCAGCTCGGCATCTTCATAACTTGTTGTGGGCTTGTCGGAGGAGGAAGTGAGAAGATGCAGGAGGCGATGAATGAGTGGTTCTGGATGTCTTTCAAATTGCAAGATGGCGAGATAACCGAAGAGGAGTATCAAGATTGGAAAGACACCTATACGTTTGATTAGAAGAGAAGTGATGCTAATGCTCACCATCCAACCGAAGGACGATGCGTTCTGCACCGTTAAACGCAAAACCAAGTCTAACAAGAAGCGCAATGCGGTGGAGTGTTGGTATGAGTGCTCCAAATGCGGCCACACGTTCATCCACGGCTTCAACCTGAACGAGCGCCGCGTGCTCGCCGGGTTACCGGCGAAGTGCCCGCACTGCGAACGCAAAGTCCTATATTGGATGTAAGGAAATCAAGGACAGAAAGGACAACTGACATGGATTCCCAAATCGAGCTTTACCCGCACAACCAGATTGCCTATGACAAATTGCGCGATATGCTCTCGCAAAGCGACCGCGCCTGCGTCATCCAGCCGACGGGTACCGGCAAGTTCGTCATCATCGCGAAGCTGGTTCAGGACAACCCCGATAAGCGGTTCCTGCTCCTCGGAACGAACGACTACATGTACATCGACCAGATGGACAACCTTGAGAAGATAGCGCCGGGGTTCCATCCCGAGAACCTGCAATTCAAGACGTATTCCGCCGCGATGGTGAGTGCGAGGAGCGAGATGGTGAGTGCGAGGAGCGAACATGTCACTTTACAGTACGACTACATCATCCTAGACGAGTTCCATCATTGCGGGGCACCGGAGTGGAGTAAAGGTGTCCAGTGGTTTATCGACGGCAATCCCGACGCCAAGCTGCTTGGTTTTAGCGCGACGCCCATTCGCTTCTCTGATGACGGTCGAGATATGGCGGATGAGATTTTCGCGGGCAATATCGCTAGCAGCATGGAGCTTGAGGAGGCTTGGCTTCGCGGCATCCTGCCCATCCCGAAGTACGTCATCGCGCTCTACGACGCGCCAAAGGAGTTGAGCGAGTTGAAGGTCTCCATCGAGAAGGTCAAGGACAAGAAGAAATTCTCGAAGTTCACGAAGAAATACGAGGAGCTGCGCCGCTCACTGCAAGATGCCGAAGGGGTTGACACGGCCATCGCGAAGCACTTGAAGAAGAGAGATGCGAAGATAATCGTCTTCTGCCCCAACAATGAGAAGCTGCAAGAGTTCATGGCCTTGAGCCATGAATGGTTCCATGGAGTGAACGATGTCATTCACACCTATAAGACGACCAGTGCAGACCCAAATGGCTCAGATGACTTCCAGATGTTCAAGGACGACGACAGTGACGCACTCAAGGTGCTCTATTGCATCAACCAGCTCAACGAGGCCGTGCATATCAGCGGTATCGACGCAATCGTGATGGTCCGTCCCACGAAGTCGCCCGTCATCTTCCACCAACAGCTCGGTCGCGCCCTCAGCTCCGGCAGCAACGATACGCCCCTCGTGTTCGACCTCTGCAACAACTTCGGCTCACTCGGTGGTATCACTGGTATGACGGAGCGCTTGGAACGCGCATATGGTGAGATGACGGAATGTGGCGAGAAGCCGATTCACGACCCGAAGGATTTTAATGTCATTGACGAGATTAAGGACCCTCGCGAACTCGCGGCTGAACTTCGCGATGCGTTGAATCCGAAGATGAGCATTGACGACAAGATTGCCTTCCTTGAGGAGATTGCTGAGATGAATGGCGGGAAATTATGAGTACCGGAAAATTGCAGTGGACTACTAAAGTCCTTAGAGAGAAGTATCGTGATGGACAATTAAGTGATGAGCAGATTGCCCGTCTTAACGCCATAGGCTTCGATTTCAAAGGACGATATGAAAGGTTAAGAGAAGAGAGGGAACCTCTGCTTGAGTTCGTTAAGTGCAATCCGGGCATTTATAGTTGTCCAGAATTAGCGCAGAAGTTCGGCATGACTAGAGATAAATGTTATAACCTTCTTTTTAACCATGGACTTATTGACTTGGTAAAACCTTCACGCAGGTATATATCAGAGAATGAAGTGGTGAATATCCTTTCTGATTATGATGATGGGATGCTGCGCAAGGATATATGTCGAAAATATTGTATGAGCGATTCTGCATTGAAGAATATCCTCAAGAAAAATCAGCGTCATCGACAGCGACAAGTTAATCAGAGCATACGCGATGAGATTTTGAAACTAAGAAAAATGGGAAAGACCCGGCAGGAAATAGCCCTATCGGTTGGGTTTAAGCCGTCAACCATCTCAAGGATTCTCAAGGAAGAAGGGATGCCTTTTGCAAATCGCCATATAACGGACGGCGAGAGGGAGCGTGTCGGAGAGCTATTAGATAAGAAGATGACATATAAAGAGATAGCCGAGGAGACTGGATTAAGTATCTCACTGGTAGGTGCGATGGCGAGACAGGCAGATAGGGGAAGAGGATTAACCTATGGAAGAAAATCCGTGTTGTGTATTGAAACAGAGTGTGTTTATCCTTCCACGATAGCCGCACAGAGGTCAGTCAACCCCAACTCTGTAAATGGTTCTTGTGTAGTTAAAGCATGTAAGACTGGCCGGGCATATCACGGTTTTCATTGGAAGTATATAGAAGATGAGGTGGAAGATAGAGAGGAGGAATGACCCATGACTATCATCAAGCAACGTGCCGTCACTGAGAAGGGGCATCAGCGCAACCTCCGCGCCTACATCAACGATGACAAGAAGGTTCTCCTCCGTGATTCCCAGAACATGGAGGATTGCAAGAACCTCAACCGTTGGGCGACTTTCATGGAGGAGACCCGAAAAGCCTTCGGGCATGATAAGGCAGCACGCCGCGTCCGTGATAAGAAGACCGGCGAGCTGGTGCAGGCCAAGAACACGATTATGTACCATCAGATTCTCGCCTTCCTCCCGGATGAATGCGACATCAACGGCGGCAAGCTCTCACCAGAGGACTGCATGAGATACGCGAAGGAGTACGTGCGGAGGCATTACCCCAATCAACAGGTGGTTCTTGCCTTACATAACGAATACTGCAAAGAGGATAAGACCCATCGCTATGCGGTCCATATGGTCATCAACCGCAGCGACCTCTCCACGGGCAAGCGTCTCGCCGAAGGCCTCAGCAAGTCGGCCAAGGTCGAACGTGCCTCCCGCATCCGCAAGATGGACAAGGCATGGGGCTTGAAGCAGGTGGAGCGCGACGAGCGCAATTCCTCCGTCCATAAGAAGCAACCGTCGAAGGTGGAGAAGGAGATAGAGGGGCGCGGCGGGGAGTCCTACAAGATGAACCTGCGCGAGCTGTGCCGCCTCGCAGCTGACAGGGCCGAGAACATCTACGAGTATCGTGAGATGCTTGAGGGCTGGGGCGTTGACACCCAGTTTCGCAAGGGCAAGCTCTATGTCACCGACACCGACAACTCCAAATATTCCTTCTCCCTCGCGAAGCTCGATGCCGACCTGAACGCGAACGGCCTTGAAGACCGCTTCTTGCAGAACGTGGAGGCAGACATCGAGGCCAAGGGCGCGGAAATCGCCGAGGCCCGTGCAGCCGTCGAGGCCGAGCGCCAGCGCGTCACCGGCATCCGCGATGCCTACCTAGAGGAGATGAGGAAGAGCTACCTCGATTACCGCAAGAAAGCGCATGGCTTGGAGGGCACCGCCCTCGCCGCGTTCCCGAAGCTCGAACTCAAGCGCCCGCCCAAGGAGGTCGTGGACGACCCCGAGGTGAAGCGCCTGTGGCTTGCGTACCGTCGCGGTGCCGACGAGCTGCGCGTCGAGATGGCTTCCGAGGTTCCCTATGCACGCAAGCCCAAGAAGGGCGGCGGCACGAGCGGGTCCGGCAGCCAGCCGCGCCGCGAAGCACCGTCCATGGGTAAGGATGAGCGTGGGCATGAGCGACCGGACGTGCGTTAAGTAGCGGTCCCGTGAAGATACCCAACGTCTCCACATTGATAGGTTTATGGTATGCTACAATGGTAGCAACACACACGACCATGAGAGGGACGTCGATGTATCTGAGCGAGATTCTTCCCGGTAATTGGCGCGAGGGCGAGTGGCCCGAGCACATCGAGGTCAGCCACGAGTCCTCGCGCTTCAAGAGCCGCAGGTACGTGCCGCGCGTGAACTCCGTCAACAAATCCTCGGCCAACCCGGTCGATGGCATCTGGTGCTCGCACTGCGGCTGGGCCGGTGTCATCGCGCAGGACATGACCGATTTGGATGAGATGACGGAGCCGCAGTTCGACATCTTAGCCGAGGACGTGCCGACCTTCTGCCCGAAGTGCGGCTCGTTCCTCATGTATTAGGGCGGAGGCACAATGAACATCATCGAGAAGCGCAGACGCAAAGCGTGGGCACATGCCACAATGGTCATCATGAACAAGGTGATTCGTGAAGCCTCCACCGGCACCATTTTCATCTATGGGGAGACCCTTTACGGCAAAGATTACTTCCTCACGCCAGACGATGCCCTGGATGCGGTGCTCGTCACCATGGGGGTTCTGAGGAAGTTGTGGGAGCGGGACGGGGTGAGGCCGTCGAAGCGGCTGTTCGCTGAGGTGTGCCCGGACAGGGCAATCGGAGCCGTGGTCATGAAGATGTGGCGCGAGCCTTTCCGATACTGGAATTTGATGAAAGAGGAGTAGGTCGTGGTTGAGCTTGCATACAGCGATGAACGCGCCGAGGCGTTCCGGGCGTATATGTGCCTGTACGGGTACAAGGCGGCGATTGACCGATGCGATTGGGTGGCGGCGCGGCGCTGGTTTTACGAGAAAGAGGGTGAGAGAAGTAGAGCGACCGTGCGGAGGGCACTGTTCTGCGTCGCCTTTGCGACAGCCTACATGGTGTTGCATATAAGTATGCCGCAATTGGTGGAGGAGGTACCGCGCCCGCTTCGCAACGTGATGGAAGCTGGTGCGCTGATAGCCATGATTGCGGGAGCGATGACATTGGTGCAGTTCAAGGAGGACACCTTCGACGAACTACCCCCGTCGATTCGAGATGACATCCTGAGTCACTTCTTCATGAGCGATGCCGAAATCACTGAAATCGAGGCGGAGAAGGAACAGGTTGAGAGGCAGATTGAGAGAAGTCGCGAGGAACTGGAAATGGAAGCCAAGGCGACACTCGCGAAGTTCAACGGGAAAACGGACGCATGAATATCACCAGCATCAAGCTCATGAGAGCGATTGTCGGTAGAAGAGGAGTGAATTGAAGATGAGAGAACCGAACTGGATGCTTGTATCTGTGGTGGTGTTGGGGGTCGTTACCGTCGTACTCGCAAGCATATGGGAAAGTACATACGATGTGCGTCATTGCGCATCCGATGATGCAAGAAGGTCGGGGAATGGCTCATGGTACTTCTCTTGTCTTATCGCCGCTGTGCCGGTCTTGTTCATCTTGACGGGGTCTGTGACCGAGAGCTTCGAGTTTAGGGATGAATCGGTCGAGGTCGAGGAGTCGGTTCAGATTGCGGCCCTCGATGGGAACAGCTACATCTCAGGACATATCGGTGGGTATTCGTTCATGGGCACCGGCGGTGCGAGCGGTGAAGTCAAGGAAGACGATGCTTATACGGTGATGGTTTCTGATGGGAACGGCGGTTACGAGAAGAGGCGTTATGGGGTTGATGAGGTGAAGGTGATATTCGACTCGACTGAGGAGGATGCCCGCGTCGAGGAGGTCGATGTGGTGCGCGACTATGATGTCACGCGTACGCCATTCTTCGCCTTCGATATGAAGGGCGAGTGCCGAGAGGTCGAGCATCAGACGCGCATCCATGTGCCCGAGGGTAGCTGGGGCGAGCATCAGTTCAGCGTCAACTGATGATAGGAAGGTGGAGGATATGAGAGCGAGCACCTTGAAACCCTGTCCTTTCTGCGGGAGTGAACCCATGCTCGGCGAGGTCAGACCGGCGACGCGCAAGTCGCCACCTCTGTTCGGCATCACCTGCATCCATTGCGGTGCCGAGATGACCAACGAGTTCGTCCCCGAGCTGATACAGCGATGGAACACCCGCGTCACCGCGACGGCTTCCATTGATAAGGAGGTGATGGAAGGGGCGTTTGACAAAGAGCGACGCGATGTGGCGGCGCGGCTGTGGAAGCACATCGGTAAACCCCTATTCACAGGGCAGGATGTCGAGGACATCATAGGCGTGCAGCGGAGCGACTTCGATGTAGTTTTGGCCGACGCGTCGTATCGCCGCCTCGCCGACCTCATCGAGCCTGAACCGGAGCGGACGTGCGGCGAGTTCGAGGAGGCGTGAATGCCAAAGTCGTTGATGGGATTTGCGGACAGTGCGAAGGCGCGGGAGTACCGCAACAGGCAGAGGAAGAGGAACTACGCCCTGTGCCCCGGCGATGATGAGGTCCGCCACACGAGGTGGCAGGACTGGGAGAGGGAATTGGTGATGGAGCACGATATGCCCGATAGGGAAATCTCCCGCATGACAGGCAGGAGCGTGCGTGCCATACAGGTGATGCGGCATAAGATGCGGAAGGCAGGGGAGGTCCGCACCGGTGTGTAAGGTGGACGACAACCTCATCCAGAGCATCCTCTGGTACGCGATAGCCGCCATCTGGGCGCTCATCGCGATAGCGCGGTGGCTCAGCGGCGAACCCGAGGGGTCGGATGCTATGACCCACTTCGGCATCGCCTTCATCTTGGCGAACATCTTCGAGCTTCGGTCGGAGATGGGTAAAATTGGAGAAAAGTAGTTTACTATTGATATAGTATGGTATAATACTATTGCTTGGAAAGGAGAACGAATGGCTAACAATGAATGCAGGGAGGCGGATTGCGCCCATTGGCTCGGCAGAAATCTGGGATGCGAATACCCCGATTTGGATGGATGCCGCATCGACCCGTCCAACTGCCCGGAATACATCAGTTGCGAGGATTATCACGAGCAGGAGGAGTTCTATGAGTAAGGAGCAGGCGACGGAGAAGTGGGTCGTGGAGGTGCGCCGCGCCCACGCGGTGGAGCATCGACCGGGCAACTGGTGCTGCGTGGCTCAATGCGATGACGGTCAGACCGCCATCACCGTGGCCGATGCCTTGCAGAACTTCATGCGAACCGGACTCATAGGCGATGATTTCCACACCCGCACCAGACTGGTGGGCGAGAAGGGGGTGTGACGGCATGGCATATAGCGCGAAGCACCTCAAGGAATCTCTAGGACAAGGGGAGGATATGGAACGCGATGACGAGCGCGTCGATACGCACATCAGCGGGGTCAGGAACCTCAGCGAGGAGGCGCGTGAGATGCGTGCCGCAGGTCGCAAGCTGGTGGGCGGGGTCGAGGAGAAGGCTGATGACCTCAGCGATTACCGAAGGCTCTCCGGTTCCGTGAAGAAGCTCAAGGAGAGCGTGGATGCCCAGAGAGCCGAGGTCAATCAGGCTGTGAAGAAGATGGACCAGACGCTCTACGAGATGCGCAATCTGGTCGATAGGGTCGAGGAGCTGTACAACAGCACCAAGGACGAGACCCATTCCGCAGAGCAGGCCGCGCTCAACGGCGTGAACAAAGCGCAGGAGAAAGCGCAGGAGATAACCCTTCGCAATATAGACGAGGCGACGCAGCGCAGCAAGAAGGCCATCGACACGATGGTCTTGGAGTCGAAGCGCCGCATCGAGCGCCTTGCGATGGTCACCCTGCCTGACCGCATGTTCCATTTCCTCAAGTGGACGGCGCTCATGCTCGTGCTGTTCATCTTGGTCCATATCGCCTGGCAGATGTTCTCGTGACACGCAGGCTCGAAGATGCGCATGATTTCGCCTTGTGCGGATGATGCGGGAGCATACATATAGGTTCAAATTGAAGAATGCGCCGCGCTCGCGGCGCGGGATTGAAAGGAAGAATGGTCATGGAAGACAAGAAGGATTTCGATAAGGATAAGAAGGAGATGGGCACGCAGCAGATGCCGCACGTCCCAACCGAGGGGGAGGAGGATGAGAAGAAGGGCACCATCGTGCTCTTCGGCCATGAGTTCGACAAGAAGAAGGCCGTGATGGCCGGACTCGGCGGGCTGCTGGCAATCGCCCTCATCGGCGGCGGTGTCTGGTATGCGTCTTCGCAAAAGCCGGAGCCGAAGGAGCCAACGCCCATCGAGCAGACTGAGAAGCAGGAGCAGCATGTCATCCAGCTCGGTGCCAAGGCGGACGGTTGGGTGAAGGGCGAGTCCTCGCCGGTCATCGCCCACATCATGAACAAGGAAGAGAAGGTGGACTACTACCACGCCTACGACGCGAACGAGCCGCATGCGCTCGACGTGCCAGCAGAGGGCGAGTACGAGGTCTCCTTTATCAGCCCCGTGGACAAGGACGGCTCCATCTACGAGGTTCCCAAGACCGCCAAGGTGAAGTCCGAGGTCGAGGACAAGGATGGGAAGGACACGGGGGACGAGCTGCCCTTCGAGTTCAAGCCCATCGCAGCTGACAAGACCGACGCGGATGCGCTCAACGCCATCGTGAAGTCCGTCGGCGACGCCGTGAAGAAGGGCGATGAGACCCTGACCGGCGCGAACGGCACCAAGGTCATCGAGCTGGTCAAGGAGAACGCCAAGGCCAACCCGAACGCCGACAAGGACAAGGTGGATGAGGAGGGCCAGAAGGCCGAGGAGGGAGTGACCGACGAACCGTCAGGCGGGAACGCGGGCGCGTCCAAGCCCGAGACCGGCGGTAATAGCACATCCAGCGGTAATGGCGGTAGCACCGGCAATGGAGGGAACTCCGGCTCCAACGGCAGCAGTGAGAGCAAGCCGCAGCATGTCCATAATTGGATTGCGCAGACCACAACAGTTCATCATGATGCGGTATATAAGACAGTTCATCATGATGCGGTATATAAGACAGTCTGCGTTTGTAATGGATGCCGTGCGCAATTCGATACAGATGATAGTTGGGGAGCGCATAGTGAATCTCAACTCATGTCAGGAAACTACGGGTGTGGCAGTTATTCTCCTAATAGTATAGTAGTGTCTCCTGCTTGGGATGAGACGGTTGAGGTGTCTCCCGCTTGGGATGAGACGGTGACTACTGGTTACAAGTGTTCTGGATGTCCCGCCACCAAATAGAGCATACAGATATGTTCGTATAGAAAAGCCCCTGACTCTGATTGTCGGGGGCTTCGTCATATATCAGTTTTCACAGAAGCAACGTCCTTCATTTCGGGATTCCACCCCGAACCCCGCAAGGGACGCGTCCCTTGACCCGTATCTCGGGTTTCACCCGAACCCATCCTCGCCGGAGAGCAGGGAAAGCAGGAAGCCTCCTTTCCTTCACCGAGAGGATTCCCCGTGAGCCTTCTGTAAACGGGCTTTCGCGGCATATCCTCGCCAAGGCTCCGGTATTCCACGCTCCCGTTGACAACGGCTCCGCGCCAAGTTCTGTTATCTGCTTTCTCTATCAGTGGCGTGCATGCTGCAAGTCAGCTGGTTGCGTTCAAGCGCTTTGGATGCCATTTTCGCCATATTGGCCTCAACGCGAAGGCAGGACACCTGTTGGGTGCGATTGGGAGTCATAATTGGGGCGGGGGCGACCACTGGGTGCTGCTCTTTGATATAAGCCAGTGCATCATGTCGGTCGCCTATCTCGGTGACAGTCGCGATTTTAACCGCCTCTGGGAACCAAGGAAGCTCAGAGATAAGACTGTTCAGAGTCAAACAGATAGAGTCCATTGAAAGGTTTACGGAAGACTCATAACCGGAGTATTGCGTATGAATGAAACCCTGAGATTCTAAAAAGAGACGGATGTCAGACCATGCTTTCTTCCAAGCATGAGCACTCAATGGTGAATAAGAGCGCTTGAGTGCTTCTATACTCAAGTCGAAATGGATTTCCTTGCGCGTATCGCGACAAAAGGGAACGTCATTACTGACGCTCCCTTTTGTTTTCAATTCTTCGGTCAAGTTATATCGCTGTCCGATTTCTGTAAATGTCGCGACTTTGACGCAATCGGTGAGCCACGGATACTCACTGATAAGTGTGTCGATGACGAAATACGCGTTTTGATAACTCATTCTTCCTATCGACTCATAACCGGAATACTGCTGGTGGTCAAAACCATTTCGCATCATGAGGCTCTTGATGTCAGACCATGCGCTCTTCCACGCGTTTTCATGCTTGGATGGATAGACATCTTTAAGGAGCTTTATATCAAGGTCAAAGTGAAACTCTTTGCGGTCGAGTTCCATGACTATTCCAATCTCTTTGAAGACTAGCCGAGGATGAGTTCGGGTCGCGTGCGGCGCACTATCGCCAGATAGTCCTCACCATCAGGCTCGTTCATGTCTTCGTAAGTCGTGAGAGACTTGATGTTCATCATAACCCAAGGTTGTTTTACGAGCATCGCGACAGCTGGACACTGAGCGCCGAACTGAACTTCTCTGCTCTTGGCTTGCCAAGACCCGCGACCGATTCGGATATTGCCAAGAGGTTCGACGTTTTCACCAACATAGTCATAGAGTGCATCAACATCGTATCCGTTGCGCATCGCCTTGTCTTCATCGAATACGATGGTAAAGTGCCAAGGCACTGGTTTTAATGTGTTCTCCATATTGATTGCCTCCTTATAGGTGATTCCATCAACCTTTGTCGTCCCAGATGGATTAGACATTGAAAGACAGGGCGAAGAGAATGAGATTCACTGCTGCGCCCAACCATGTGTACCTGAGCGCGACCTTTCTCACTGTCGTAATGTTCGGCCATGTTTTTTTATAGAAGTGGGAGGTGGGCCAGATGGAAAAGATGCCGAAGACCATGCCAGTGATGAATCTGCCTAATTTCCATCCTTTCGTAAACGTTGGAATCTTGAGTCCGCTTTCGACATAGTATTTCATCCTACTTCACCTCTTTCTTAGTTCCTTCCTATATCTAAAGTTTGATAGCTTTCTACACTACTATTATACTACATTTTAGCCATTTCCACAACTGTTTTCTACCGCGCGGAGACCGCGATTTCAGGCGCTTTGGCCTGTTCGTCATGGCTCTTCGCCGCGGCCTTCATGGCTGTGACTTCGCCCTTGAGGGACACCTTCTCGGGTGCGCGTTCCACGTCGCGGTCGTGGTGCTTCTCCAAGACATCGTTGTAGCGCCCGATGATGAGGGTACCCGCCTTATCGGCCTTCGCCGCCGCCTTGAACAGGTAGGATGGGTCGTCTTCCAGCGCGTGCATCCACGATTGCAGATAGGAGACGTGATTCTCGTAATGCTCCCCCTCGTAGTCGGCACTTTGGATACCGAGGTCCGCCGAGAGGAAAAGGGAGCCGAGTTCTGCCACAAGCTCCTCCTGCGCGTACTCGGGGCTTCCGAAGTCAGTGTTGCATCCGCGATTGAGGGCGGAGGGGTGTCCGGTCGAATGGGTCATCTCGTGCAGCAGCACGCGGGTGAACGTCTCATCCGATAGGAAGGTCTCGCGCGGGGCGATGAGGATGCGGTCGGAGCCGGGAGCGTAACCGGCGCTCCCCTGATAACGCATGGATTCCACGATGGGGCAGCGGGAGGAGAGGATGAGGTCGTCTGCGATGGCGGCGGTGCGGTCGCTCACATGCTCCGGTACCGGTGGGGCGGGGATGCCCTCAATCTCGCTGGCGTTGAAGACGTTCCAATAGCCCACGCAGCGCAGGTAGTGGCCGGTGACCTCTTTCTCACCCGTGTCCTTGTTCTCCTCCTTGATGGAGAACTCGCGCCATTTCTCGATGAGCGCGGCCTTGGCCCCCTTCTTGAGGTGCCAGCCGCTATCGCGAATCTGGTTGAAGGTGCACCAGCGGTTGTCCGTGAACCCGCGCATGTATCCCACGAAACCGAGATGGAAGCGGTTGCCGCCCTGATACACCGTGCCGGATACCGGGTTGTGCGGGCTGAGGGAGGGGATGTAGGGTTCCGACCAATGGAGTCCGTCGCGCTTCATGTCCTCGATAATCTTCTCGACCACGAGCGCCCGCTGCTTCTCCACGATTTCAAGCGATTTCGATTTCTTCTGCTCTTTCATTTCAGTCCTTTCTGCGTCAGCCGATGGCATCATTATATCAACGCGCGTGGCGGGCCACCTGACGCCGATTTTCGGTGGTTGAAGAAAAAACGACCCCACAGAATCGTTTCTGCGGGGTCTTGGGAGGATGGTGTCGAGTCCAGCCCCCGGCAACATGGCAAACCGCCTGGAACGGTCTCAGGATGCGTCTGGCGCGATTTGCGTATTTTCGGCTTGATTCTTGGCTGTTTCCTGCATACTCGTGACAAGGACGGTGCGTTCGTTATCGACCCAGATGTTGTAAGAGCAGGTGACGAGCGAGATGACCTGTTCCGGCTCCGTCTCGGCATCGAGCACCATGGCGGCGTTCGCACGCGATTCGCCATACCATGCACGGAAGTCCGCCTCACCCTCGAAGTCGATGCGCTTGTTGCGCTCGCGACCGTTGACTATCTGCGCGAACCGCGCCTCGTAGGTCATCTTCGCGGTCGGAGTCTGGATGAGCACGCGGGCGTGCTCGCGGGCGAAGTTCTCGTCCTTGTAATCGGCGACGGTTCCCATGGGGGCCACCTTCTTGTCGTTCCAGAAATGATGCCCCAAGATGACGGCGTTGCGGCTGGACAGCCCCAGCTCCTCGCAATCGGCATCAAGGTAGATGGCACCGGCTGGGTTGTAGTTGCCGTACACGTCGTGCTTGAGGTAATAGCCGGGGACGTCTCCATGAGCTTGAAGGATGGGGGAATCCACGGTGGTGCCGGGGATGGTGACCCAACCGATGACATCCGGGTTGATGTCCTGCCAGTAATCCCAATCGACCGCAGGAAACCCATCGTCGTCCTCCACTGTGGACTCGGGAGTCGTGTTTGGCGAGGGCGGTGTATGCGCCGCCTGCCTGCAATAAAGGAGGAAGGCGAACATCGCTGCGGCGCTCAGCAGGAAGACCGCCGATGCCGCGAGCGCGATGCGTGATTTCGTTCTCTTCTTCAATTCCGTTCACCTCCTAGCTTCTAATCATATCATCCGCCGTTTCTGGCTTTTGAATCGCCTTCATGAGAAAGACCCGGCACCCCGATTGCAGGATGCCGGGTCTTGGAAAGGAGAGGGTCGCTACTCGGCAGTCGCCGGTTTCTCCTCGCCGCAGAGCGTGCAGACGAGCTTGTCCGGCACGGACTCGTCGTAGGCCGGGGAATCGGTGACCTCGCGTGTGAAGCCCTCGCTCACCAGCACCTCGCCGGTGATGGGCACGTTGGTGGAGTAACCGGAGTGACCGGTGTCCTTGATATGCGCATCGGCGATGCCGTCGATGGTCTGCTGGCAGTCGTTGCACACGGTGTGGTAGCTGGTCTTGGCCTCGTAGACCGGTGGGACGTTCTCGGTGTGGGTCACCGCGTCGTGATGCACCGTCTTGTAGGTGACCGTCCAGTCGTGCTCGCAGGGCTTCTCGCCATCGACTTGCTCCTGTTGGCCGGTCGGGGTGCCGGAGCCGGGAGCTGTGGGCGTGCCGCCCTGCCTGCCGGACAGGTAGATGCCGCCGGTGATGAGACCGGCGACGAGCAGGGCACCCGCCGCGATACCGACGAGGATGCGACGCTTGGCCTTGGCCTCACGGTCGGCGGGGGTCTGCGGTTTCTCTCCGTCGTTCAGACGGTTCTTGTCATCCATGGGTGTCCCCCTTTCTGGGATAGGGCGGGCGCTCCCCATTTACATGGACGGAGCGCCCGCAGCATGTGCAGTGGGTTAGGCCTCGGAGTCGCCCGAGACATCACCGTTGTCAGTGTCGCCGCCTTCATCGGCTGCGGCATCCTCGGCCTTCGCGGCGCGGCGGTTCTTGATGCCGTAGTAGGCGCAGCCGCACGCGAGCACGGCGAGTGCCGCGATGGAGACCACGATGAAGAAGTCGTTGCCGCCGGTCTTGCCGAAGAACCCGCCGGGAGGCGTGGTGGTCACGGTGACCGTCTGCCCCTCATCGTCGATGTCTTTGTGCTCGGCGACCAGAACCTCGGTGGCCTCGTTGCCCTGCTCGGTCTGCTTGTACAGCTCCTCGAACACCACGAGGTCGTGGCCGTCGAGGGAGGAGGCGTCGAACTTGCCGAGGTCGATGTCGATGGTGCCGTTCTGGCTGTTGGGCGTGAACTTGAGTTCGGCGGTGACGTGCTGGTCGTTGATGGACAGCATCTCGCCGGTCTTCTTGTCCATGAGCGTCGCCTTGAGGGTGTATTCCTTGCCCGGAATCAGGCCCTCGTAGGTCACGCGGTCGGTGATTACCGCATCCTTACCGGCCATCAGCGTGTGGTCGCCGTCGGACTTGTCCGTGGCGGTGGTGCCGATGACGGTGGGCACGAGATTCACAGTCTGCTCCTCGGAGTCGAGGTCGCATTCGGAGGCGACGATGACGGGGGCGGAACCCTCCTCATCCGCGACCGCGTTCTTGGACATGACCTCGAACACCACGATGTCCTTGGTCTCGCCGCCGAGGCGGTCGATGACATCGTTGGCGTTGAAGTGGAAGTCCATGGTCACGGTGCCGTCGTACTTCTCCGGGGTGAACTCGGCGGTCTGGTAGACCAGATGGGAGATGAGGTCTTCGTTGTCGGCGATGAACTTGCCGAGGGCATCCATGTCGATGGACACCGGCAGCTCGCCGGTTGCGGAGTAGTTGAGCACGATACCGGATTCCTTGAGCACGGCCACGTCGGAGACGGCTTCCTTCTGCTCATCGGTCAGGGCATCGTAGCCCACCTTGCCGGTGGTGTTCACGGTGGCGGAGGTAAGGCCGTCCTCATCGGTCTCATAGGCGGTGTCGATGACCTCGAAGGTGCCGTCCGCATGGACGCGCACGGTCTGGGACTTCTTCACCGAACCGTCCTCGGCGGTCTCATCGGAGACCACGATGTCGGCGATACCCTCATCCTCATCCTGCGCGGAGAGTCCGAGCACGTCGAGGAGCTGCTGCATGAACGCCGCGACATCCGCCTCGGTGTACTTCTCGCTGCCATCGCCCGTGAGGATGGGAAGGCCGGTCTCGGCATCCATGAGGATACCGGTCATGGTGTACCCGGTGCCGGTCAGGGCGTTCTCGTAGGCCACCTCATCGGTGATGGTGGTCTCCGCATCCGCGATGACGTTCTTGTCCCCATCGAGGCCGTCGGTGGCCGTGGTGGAGATGCCCGTCACATGGGCGGTCGTGGTCTGCTTGCCGTCCTCGATGTCGGCGTGGGCCACAAGCTCGACGCCGTTCTTCTCAAGGCTCTCGAATGCGACCATCTCGGTGTCCTGCGGGATGCCGGTGGAGTCGAAGGTGAAGGTCACCTCGACCTTGCCGTCAGCCTTCTCGGGCGTGAAGGTGGTCTCTGCGGTGACGGGCTTGCCGTCCACCTCAAGGGCCTTTTCCGTGACGTTGCCCTCCTCGTCGGTCACCTTCACATGGAGGCTGCCCTTCAAGGTGTAGGTCTTGCCGGGGATGACGTTCTTGTACTCCACGGTGTCGATGACCGTGGTCTTGCCATCGGTCACGACGTTCTTGTCGCCGTCATGGCCGTCCAGCGCGGAGGTGCCGATTTGCGGGCGGGTGACCGTGGTGGTCTGCTTGCCGTCCTCGATGTCCGCATGGCTGGCGATTTCAACGCCGGTGCGCTCAAGGGACTCGAAGACCACGATGTCCGTCTTGTCGGCGATGGCGCGGGAGTCGAAGGTGAAGGTCACCTCGACCTCGCCGCTGGCGGTCTCGGGCGTGAAGGTGGTCTCAGCCGTCACCGGCTTGCCATCCACCTCAAGAGGCTCCGCCGTGAGGGTGCCGTCTTCATCGGACTTCTTCACCTGCATGGAACCATTCAGGGTGTACTCCTTGCCGGGGATGAGACCGGAGTATTTCACGGTGTCCACGATGACCGTCTCGTCATCGGTGACGATGTTCTTGTCGCCGTCGATGCCGTCCAGCGCGGAGGTGGTGATGAACGGGTGCTTGACCGTGACGGTCTGCGCCTTGTCCTTGATGTCCGCATGGGCGGCGATTTCAACGCCGTTCTTCTCAAGGGACTCGAAGGCCACGATTTCCGTGTCGTGGGGGATGGTCAGGGAGTTGAAGTGGAACACCACATCGACCTTGCCGTCGGCCTTCTCGGGCGTGAAGGTGGTCTCTGCGGTGACGGCCTTGCCGTCCACCTCAAGAGCCTTCTCCGTGACGTTGCCCTCCTCGTCGGCCACCTTCACATGGAGGGTGCCCTTCAAGGAGTACTCCTTGCCGGGGATGAGACCCGTGTACTCCACGGTGTCGATGACCTCGGTGGTGTCATCGGTGATGACGTTCTTGTCGCCATCCGCGCCGTCTACGGCGGTGGTGCCGATTTCAGGATGTGTCACGGTGACGGTCTGGTTCTTATCGTCGATGTCGGCGTGGGACGCAAGCTCGGTGCCGGAGCGCACAAGGCTCTCGAAGAGCACGATGTCCGTCTTGTCCTCAAGGTCGCGGGAGTCGAAGGTGAAGGTCACCTCGACCTTGCCGTCGGCCTGCTCAGGGGTGAAGACGGTCTGACCCGTGACGGGCTTGTCGCCCACCATCAGGGGCTTGCCGGTGCTCTTGGAATAGAGCTTGCCGTTCAGGGTGTACTCCTTGCCGGGGACGAGGTTCTTGTACTCCACGGTGTCGATGACCGTGGTCTCGTCATCCACGACCACATCCTTGTCGCCGTCGATACCGTCGCGTGCGGAGGTGGAGATGCCGGGGACGGTCACGACCACCATCTGGTTGATGTCCTCGATGTCCGCATGGGTCACGAGCACATTGCCGTTTCGCTCAAGGTTCTCGAACACCACGAGCTGGGTGCCGTCCTCAAGGTCGCGGGAGTCGAAGGCGAAGGTCACGTTGACCGTGCCGTGTGCGGCCTCGGGGGTGAAGGTGGTCTCTGCGGTGACGGGCTTGCCGTCCACCTCAAGGGGCGTCGCTACGGGCTTGCCGTCCTTCTCGCCCTTCACCTGCATGGAACCCTTGAGGGTGTATTCCTTGCCGGGGACGAGGTTGTGGTACTCGACGGTATCCACGATGACCGTCTCGCTGTCGGTGACCACGTTCTTGTCGTTGTCGATGCCATCCAGCGCGGTGGTGGCAATCTTGGGGTTCTTGATGGTGACCGTCTGACCCAAGTCCTCCATATCCGCGTGGTAGGCGAGGGGATACAGGCCGTCGAGGCCGGTGTCAGGCTCCTCCACCAAATCCAGAAGGGTCGCAGCCTCGATGTCAGTAAAAGATTCAGGCTCGAAGCCGAGGCCGAAGAGGACTTCGCAGGCCACGAGTTGGGTTCCGTCCTTGAGGGCCAGCGAGTCGAAGGTGAAGGTCACATCGGCATCGCCGTCTGCGGTCTCGGGCGTGAAGGTGGTGTGGGACACCACGGGAGCGCCATCGACCATAAGGGGTTCACCGATGACCTCGGCATCCTCGGCGGTCTTCTTAACGAAGAGCGCACCGACGAGGGCGTAGCGGTTGCCGGGGATGAGGTTCTTGTAATGGACGGTATCGACCACCGTGGCGGCATCGTCGGTGGAGACGAGTTTGTCGCCGTCCGCGCCATCCACTGCGGTGGTGCCGATTTCGGGGACGATGACCGTGACCTGCTGGTTCACGTCGTCCTTGTCGGTGTGCTTGGCGATGAGGGAGCCGCCCGCATCGTACAGCTTCTCGTAGACCGTGATGGTCTTACCGGCGAGTTCGAGGGTGTCGATGCCGTTGATGCGGACGACCTCGAAGCCGCTAGGCTCCTGAGCCGTGAAGGTGTGCTCCACGGTCTTGCCGTCGTACAGCACCTCACCGGTCTTGGCATCGTGCAGCTCAGCCACCAGCGTGTAGCTGCGACCGGGGAAGAGGTTGGCGTAAGCCACCTTGTCTTCGATATAGAGGTAATCACCCATGCCGATGTTCGAGTCACCGTCCATCGGGTCATAGGCCTTGGTGGTGATGGAGGCCTTCACGTCGGTGAGGGTGCCGAAGTCGTACACCTTGCCGTCGCGGCTCACGATGACCGATGTCTCGATGAGCTGATAGCCCTCGTTTGCGGTGCAGCGCAGCTCCTCGATGAGGTAGGTGTCGTAGGGCAACGCGCCCTTGGAGTCATCCGGCGTGGTGCCGCCGAACCAGACACCTGCGGTGGCATCCAGCTTGGAGCTGTCGATGACACCCTCGGCATCCAGCGCCCAGTCGTTGGCGTTGGTCTCATGGGTGTGCTTGTTCCAAGAGGAGGCGGAGGAGAAGTAGCCGTTTTCATCCGTCACGACCACATGGCTCTCGCCGGTGGTCTTGGAGGTGAGCTTGAAAGCCACTCCGGCGAGGCGGTCTTGGCCGTCATCCCCCTTCTTGGTGAACTCAAGGTCGCTGCGCATGACCTGATTCTCGAACGCGCCGTCGAAGGGGTTCACCAGCACGCCGTCCTTGGCGATGCGGAACTCATGCGGCTCGCCGTCGGTGAGCAGGTAACCCTCACCGGCCTTGACCTCCTGGATGGAGTAGAGGCCGAAGGGCAGCCAGTGTTCGCCTGTCTTCGCCTCGCCGTCCTTGATGGTCAGGGTGGGTTGGATGACCTGACCCTTGGTGTAGGTCACGCCGCCCACGATGACGGGCTTCTCGTTGAGGGACTTAATCTCGAACTGCGTGCCGTCGAGGGACGCGCCGCCGAGCGGGTCGCCGGTGCCGGTCTCGATGTCGTGCTTTGTGATTTTCACGCCGCCGCGCACGATGTCATCCTTGGCGGTGAAGGAATACATTTTTCCGTCCTCGGAGACCGTCACTCGCATCTCATTGGAGGTGTTGAGGTAATCGTCGTTGGTCGCCGTCTCGCGGATGATGTACTTGCCGAAGGGCAGGCAGTTCGCAGAGGTCTTCGCCACGCCGTTCTTGTCGGTGACGATGGTCTTCACCGTCTGACCGGGGTTGTGGCTCTTGCCATCGACCGTGACCGCGTTGGGGTTGTCGTTGATGATGGAGAAGGTGATGCCGCTGAAATCAGCACCGCCCTGCGGGGTCTGCCCGGTCTCGGAGTCGAGCTTCTGGACCGACACGCCGCCGCGAATCACCGTCTCCGGGATTTCAGGAGCGTTGAAAGTAATGACAGCATCAAGGGGCTTCTCCTGAATCTTCTGGAAATTCACGTTGGAGTTCAGCTTGTAACCGATGGGAGCCTTGGACTCGTAGATAGCAACAGAACCACGGGGAATCGTAATGACACCATTCTCATAGAAAAACTCGTCACCAGACACAAGTGAGTTTTCATCAAGACGGGCGAAACCATTCGCATTAGTGCGAACCACCCAAGTACGAGTCGATTTCACACCGGCCTTCTTGAGGGCATCGTAACTGTCATAGTTCACAGTGTCGAAGTACTCGATGGTGAACTCCGCACCCTCAAGGGATGCGGAACCCTGCGGTAGGTTGTTGGCGTTGTATTCCTTATCGCCGTCATACTTTCCGACAAGAATGCTCATCGGGTCGCTTGCAGGCTTGTCACTTACCTGCACCGTGGTGGTCTGACCGCCGTGGACCGTGACCTGCTGGTCGGGTGCGGGCAGATAGCCCTTCGGCGGCTTGGTCTCGCGCACCGTGTAGGTGCCCTCGGGGAGTTCAAGGGTGTTGGTGTCGCCGTTGGCGTTGGTGGTGAGTACACCCATGGTCTGCCCGGTCGCATTGAGGACGGTGAACTCCGCGCCCTCAAGGGAGTAGCAGTCGTTGCCATTGGTGATGTCGGGGTTGGCGCTGGTCTTGTGCAGGTTGATGTGACCGGCGATTACGCGCCAGCCAATCTTGAAGAAACCTGCACCGGCTTGGGAATGGCTAGTGGGAACCGTCACGCCGATGATGGCCTCGCCGCCGGAGACGGAGAAGACGCGGACGTGTTGACCGTAACGGTCCGTGTACTCGTTGCCGTCGCCATCCTCATCGCCCCCGATGTTGGCATTGGGATTGTTCTCGAAGTTCGTGCCGACACCGACGTGACCGCAAGTGAGAGAAAGATTTGCCTGCTGGTTGATTTTCACCGTGCCGGTGTCCTGTGCGAAGATGTCGCAGCCACGCTCGATGGAGTACCTACCGGCTTCGAGTCGGGAGAGGTCCACGCCTTGCCAACCCATGGCTTGCAAGATGGTCTTGTTTTCATATTTTCCACCACTGGGGTTCTCGACAGCGGGGAGATGGCGACCGGCAGTGCTGGTGGTGTAACGGTTGATTCCCTGCGTGCGGAAGGTCATACCGGCCCATGGGGCGCTCTTGAACTCCCATGTGCCGATGTTGTTCACGGACATGCGAGGCTCGGGCATCCGGAAGAAGCTGGCGACCCCCTTGCCGAAGTTATCGGACATCTTCACGTTCATGGCATGGATGCCCGCCGGGGCCATGGCGAACTCAAGCGAGCCGGTATCCGCGTTGTACTGCCACATGCCCATGTCGGGCGTGTACTCGATGCCGTTGACCGTCACGCTGTCGATGGTGCGCCCGGTCAGGGAATCAAGCGCCACATCATCGGTCGCGAGGGTCACCTTGGTGGACGCGGCGGTAACGGGGAGGGAAACCTTGCCCTTACCGGCGACATCGCCGCGAACATCGGTGGCGGTGCTGTTGAAGTCGAAGACGGCCTCAGCGGATTCGCCCTCGACGGTGTAGACGAGCTGGATTCGAGAGGAGGCCACCATCGGCTCGCCCTTGTCGTTCAGCTCGGTGTAGGACTTGGGCACGTACACGAGACCGGTGGCCTCGTCCACGATGAAGCCCTCGCACATCTTCGCGTCGGCGTTGTTCTCGGAAGCTCCCCAATCGGTGAGCTTGGCGTTCGCGATGTCCGCACCGGCCCAGCCGACGTAGTAGTCGGCATCCGGGTCAACTTCAAAGAGCACGGCATGGGAGACTGGCTGCGAGAGCAGGGCTTCCCAGTGCTCGGAGAAACCGTCGCCGTCCTCATCGGCCCAGAGCTTGTCGAGCGTCGCATCGGGGAGCTTGCCGCCATCGACCACGGAGGTGGTCACGGTGAGCACGTCCGCGCGGGTCAACTCATCGCCCTCGCCGACGTACTGGGCATCCGCATGGTCGCAGATGTACCTCTCGACGCTGGTGACGGCCTTGCCCTCATCGACATCCACGGACTTGAATGCCGCAGAACCGGCGCTGCCGTTCTCATAGAAGGTGGAGGTGACGATGGTGTCGCCCTCCACGGTGAAGGTGGCCTTGCCCTCCTTGACATCGACGGCGGAACCGTCCTCCTCACCCTTGAACACGGTGATGCCGTCGGAGAAGTACCCCTCATCCGGGGTGACGTTCACCGTGACATCGGTGCCGACCTCGACGGCCAGCGTCATGTCCTCGGTGCCGTCGAAAGAGAGCTTGCCGTGCTGGGTCTCGGAGAGCGAGACGGTCGCAAGCTCAGGCTCGGCTGCGTAGGCCGCGACGGGCGCGAACGCGTTGAGCATGGAGCTGGCGATGAGCACTGCCGACATGACTTTCGCGGTGATGCGCTTGCCATCGAGCTTGCGCTTCACGCGTTTAATCTTGCAGAAGATTCGTTCCATGAAAGACTCCTTTCTTGATTGCTTGGTGGTTTGCCTGATTGCTATCTCTAACCGAAGTTGAAGCCGCCGATGCCGTCCCCGGCATCCGTGTCGGCCTCATCGGTGTCATCTTCGTCCTCGACCTCGATGAACTCGGGGTCTTGGCATAGCTCCGCATCTCGGATGCGGCGGATGGCCGATGCGGTGTAGCCCATGCTCTCGGCCACCTCATCCTCGTCCCATGTCGGATGGGCGTTCGCGAGGTAATCGTAGACCGCCACGGCGCGGCGGTTGATGGACTTGGTGGTCTCATCGGAGTAGCAAAGCTGCTCCTGCGCGAAGAAGCGCTCGCCGTTGATGAGGTCTTCGCCCTCGCGCCAAAGCAGCTTCTCGCCGTCCTTCTTGAGCCACACGATTTCGTCCAGCTCGTCAGGGGAGACGAGCAGCATGGCGCACCCGACCTTGCGCACGGAGGCGGGAACCTCGACCCCCTCCAAGGTCACCTTGCCTTGGGAGGATGCCGGGTTCCCGTCATACCAGTGCTGCACGAGGATGATGCCGTTCTCCTCAAGGGAGCCGAGATAGAGGTTCCAGTCGGTGAGGACGTTCAGCCCCTTGCCGCGATACGGCTCCGAGCACGTCTGCGTGGACGAATCGAACTCCTCGTAGCGGTGGCTCTTGAAAAGCACCTCGACCTTCATCTACCGTATTCCCCCTTCCTTGGACCCTAGCGGGTGTTGGCGTGCTCCTCGGGCGTGTTGTCCCCGGCCAGCTTGGCGGAGGACTCGCGCATCTGCTCGGACTCGCCCTTGAGGGTCGCGCCCTGCTCCTTGGCAGCCTCGCGCTCAGCTGCCTTCTCGGCCTTGAAGCCCTCGTTGGCTGCCTTGAGGCCCTTGACCAAATCCCAAGGCTTGACCTCGTACTTCTTGTACGGGTTCTGCTCGTCACCGGCCTTGCCCGTCCAGACCTGAACAGGTTCGTCGGCCTTGAAGCCGATGGTGACCTGCTCGCCGGAGAGCATCTGCTGTTTCATGCGCTCGTTGAGGAACACATCGCAGGAGTAGTGGCCGAGGTCGATTCCATTGACCTTGGTGCCCTCCGGGAAATGAACGTAGGCCTTCTCGAAAGTTCGACCGTCCTTGGCGGTGAACTCGTGCGGCGTGAGGAACGCCGCAGGCATCTTGACGTTGGCGTACTTCGCGTTCTCTGGCATGTCTATCACTCATCCTTTCTGTCCATAGAGTGCCTAAGACACCCTATATTGTATATCAAACGGCAGGTGGTGAAGGGAAACCACACCATCTGGGTAGCGGTTGCCCTAACGGCTCCTGCGCTTGTCTTCCTTTTCCTCGACTTCATCCTCGGCATCCACATGCGCGGCCAACGCGGCAGCCGCCGCGCGGGCGCAGGTCGATTCCCCATGGATGGAGACTGGGCGCTCATGCACCGCGCACGACACCACGCGCCCATGCGAGGTCACCTGAACCGCCTCGCGCAGGACGGCACGGCCATCCTCATGCGCATCGCCATCGTTATGCGAGGGTGCCTGCGCGTCGAGGAGCGATTGGGTGACGGAGACGGTGGTGTCATCCGCGTCGAGGTAGGTGTCGCGTTCAGATACCATCTGGGCATCCCTCCTAGCGCTCATCCTTGCCGTCAGGGTCGTCGGTGCCGCCGTTCTCCTCTGCGAGCTTGGCGGATGCCTCGCGGGCCTCCCTAACGGCCTGCCTGAGGCTCATGCCCTGCGGTCGCTTGCGGTAATCGGAGATGGGCTTGTCCCCGTGGGAGTCGAGCAGGTCATCGACCTTGCGGGAGTCCTCGTAGGTCGCGCCCTTCATGATTTCGTAATCATGGCCGTCCACGGTGACCACGGTGCCGCAGCCCTTGAGGTCGATGCCGGAGGTCTCACGCGTGTCCACGAGGTTGAAGCGGTAGCCCGCCGCGACCGCGATTTTCTCGGGCTGCTGTGAGATGGCGGGGGAGGGCAAGGGAGACTCATTGAGCCAACTATCATAGACCTCATCGTAGGTGTATCCATAGCGGTTGCACAGCTCCTCGAAGATGCGCTCGCGCACCACGGAATCGCCCCCGCCGATGGAATCGTAAAAGCCGGTACCCGACGGTATCGCCGCGAGGGCGTCATCGAAGGTAAGGTCGGGGTTGAGTTCGGCCCCAAGCTCATCGTTGGGGAAGGCGGATGTATACCACTCGCGCACGTTGTCGATATTCAGAAGACCTTCGGGGACGGGTTTGTCAGATTTCAGGCTCGACATCGTTTCGGCGAGGGAGATTTCCCCCGATACATCCATGAGGTTTCCCTTGCCGAAGATACCGGACTCGGCGAGTTCGTCGGTCGAGTGGTAGGTCGCGACATGATGACTGTAATCGCCGTCTGCGGTGATGTCGTGCGCGGTCAGCTCAAGGTTCTCCAAATCACCGCCCTGCCTCGCTATCTCATCGAGGAGTTCATCAGGGGTATACGAAAACACTTCGACCGTCGGGTCCTCGTAATCGCGAAGGTAACTCACGATGAGGTCGCCAGTCTCAGGGTTGTAGTACGCGGCGTTGTACATCGCCAGTTCGCCCCTGATGCGGGCGACCTCGGATGCAGCATCAGCCTCACGCTCGATGTCCCTTGTGAAGCCGTCCACGAGGGCATCGGTGTCCCGGCAATCCCATTCCTCATCGCCGCGCATCTCCTCGCACCGTGCCGTCAGGCGGTCAAGTTGACCAACCCATTGACCATGCTCGGCCTCGCGGTGGAGCATATCGCGGGTGAGTGCGGTGAGGATTTCGATGTTCCCGAAGAGGTAATCGAGGCCGTGGTCTTGGGCCATAGCGCCTTCGACCACATAGAGGCTCTTGATTAGCTCGACGGCCTCTGACGGTATCCGACCGGGTTCATGTTCGATTGCCGACATATTTCATCACGTCCTTTCCTTACCGGGCATCTAGCCCGATGTCATGTTTTCCCGCACTATCCGCCATCTCGGCTGACGCGGCCTTCATGGCTTGAGCCTCGCCCCCGAGGGTGATGCGGTCGTCACCGGGCATTCCGCGCGTACTGTGCAACTGGTGACACTCGATTGCCCTGTCGAAGCTGCCCGGTTCGGTCGCATCGAAACCGTGGAGATGGGTTTCGCCGATTCGGTCGATGGGGCACACCTGCTCATGCCCAAGGTAGTCGATGTAGGAGAGTATGCGGTTGCCCTTGCGGCTCACGCGCTCATGGCAGCACTCGGGGTGCTCATGGGCGAACGCGGCCACCGTGTCGGGGGCGAATCCATGCTCCTCTCGGTATGCACGATGACGGTCCAACTGCTCAATCCTCGCAACCCGCATGGCCTCGCGTTCAGCCCACTCCTTCTCGATGGCCTGTCTGCGCACCGCATCGCGCTCCGCGACCTCGGTCGGGTTCATCGGTCGAAATGACCCGCAGACCGCATCCTCATCGAGTTTGTAGAAATCCGTCTCGTTGAAGAACTTGGAGGTGTGATGCCACGAGGATTTGTGGAAGAACCGCTCGAACACCTCATCCTTGTGCATGCCCTTGAGCACATCGGGGGCGAAGAACATGTCGAACTCATCGCAATAGGCTTGGATGGCCGCGACCATGGCTTTCTTCGTCCATTTGCTCTTCGGCATCTCGCCGTCCTCATAAGCCTCGGCGGCGCGTCGTGACATCGAGTGACCGATGTACCCCGAGTTCACGTCCATCACCGGAGTCTCCTAAGAGAGGTCGGGGGTGAAGGAAGGCTCGCGCTCATCGACCAACCCGTCGGCGGAGAGCGCCTGAGATGCCCTGCGCATGGACTCGGCCTCGGCTTTCAGGGAGATGCCCCTATCGACGAAGGCCTCGGGGGAATCGCCGTCGCCACCGTTCGGCTCGATGTTGTCCACCGCATCTGCAATCATCTCGTTGCCCGTCTCGGCGAGGCGTTCGTGGAAATTGCCTAAAATCGGTTCGCCGTCGAGGTCGAGGGCTTCGAGCGCGGCATCCACGTTCGCGTCGTTCACTTCGAGACCGGCTTCCTCAAGGGCGGATTCGATGTCATCGCGGTACCAGAAGTCGGGGCAGATGACCTCCATACCGGGGGTGGAGATGGCGCGTCCCTCAAGGTCCGCCGCCGCGCTCGCGAGGGAGTCGTAGTAGGTGCCGTGACCCCAGTGCCCGGTCTCCTCATCGTAGCCGTGGGCGACGATGAACTCGCGGCTGCCGTCGGCCATCTTGTGCATCACGAGCGCGTCATCGCCGTTGCGGTCGATGGGGACGTGTTTCTCCTTCCACGCGGCGATTTCTGCGGTCTTGTCCATGCCGTTCTTCTTTCCGGGGGCATCGGCCCCATTTTCAGCCATGTGCGATTGCACGGCCTTTCTCACGTTCTCGGGGGACGCGATGACCCAACCGTCCTCGGAGGCGATTTGAGCGAACACCTCATCGCGTGGGTCGATTAGCGGGGCATTCTCCTCACCGTCCTCGATGATGGTCTCGATGCTGTCGGTGATGTAACCAGTGTAGTTCAGCCCGCCCACGATGTCCTCATACAGGTCGAAGTCGGGATTGTCGATGACTGCCAGCAGGTTCGGGTCGTCGAGGTGGATGGTCGCCGTTGCGATGGAGTCCGTTGCGTTGTAAAGCCACCAGAACTCTCCGGTCTCGGTGTTGTAGAGGTCCTTGCCAGAAGCCAGTGCCTCTTTGACCGCCTGCGGCGTGTCGAGGCGGATGTCCTTGCCGTCATTCACCATGTCCATGTGCTATCTCCTTGCCTTGCCGTACTTGCCCTTGGGCTTGCTATCGAATATAGGCTCTATCGAGCCGTCCTTCTTGAGTTTCGCCTTGCAGTCGAAGGTCTTGCCCGTGGTCTTGGATATGCAGCCGGTGAGCTTCACCGCCTTGCCTCCGAGCAGCGATGCAGCCTGCTTCGCCGTGAACGTCTTGCCGCACCAGCCCAGCAGCTTGAAACCGCAGCCCGCGATTTGCTTCCAAGTCCCGTCCTCCTGCTTCTCGCTCTTGTTCGAGGAGCAGGTGTAGAAGGACTTACCGGACTTCGACTTGCGCTGCACCACGTCCGCGCCGCAGAGAGGGCACTTGCCCACGACCGTGGCCTTGGGCGCGATGCTCGCACCGACGTAGGCGGTGTCCTGATGGCCCTTGAAGACCTCGATGACGCTCTGTTGCAGGGCGTTCACATCCGCGTTGCCCTCGGCGATGTCCTGCTGGATGAGCCACCAGCGGGCGGTCACGTCCGCGCCGCGAATCTCGGGCGGCAGGAGATGGTAGAAGGCGCGCGCTTTCTCGGTGGAGCGAATCTTGCCCTTCACGTCCTCAAGGTACCCGCGTTCCTTCAACTTCTCGATGATGGAGGCGCGGGTGGCCGTGGTTCCGATGCCGCCGTGCTCGCCCTTCTTTCCGTCGTCCTTCTGCTTGAGGATGGCCTTGACCTCCGGGTCGGTGACGTACTTGGCGATGGAGGCCATGTCGGCGATGAGCGTGCCTTCCGTGTAGGGCTTGGGCGGGGCGGTCTCCTTCTCGGTGACGGCGCACTCGATGCGCTCAAGGCGATGGTCGCCTTCGTCAATCCAAGGGTTGCCGGATGCCGCGTCATCGCCGTCCTCATCGGAGACGTTGCCGAACACGGCCTTGAAACCGGCCTCGCGCACGCGCCGCGCGACGGCTTGGAACTCCCCGCCATCGACCGCGAAGGCGCTGGTGCTCACATCGTAGGTGGCGGGTGGGAGGAACTGCATGGCGTAGCGCTCCACGATGGCCGTGTAGACCTTGGCCTCATCCCCGGTCATGTCGGCCACGGGGACGCTGACCTCCTGCGGGATGATGCCGTGGTGCGCAGTGACGTTCTTCTCGTTGAACGCCTTGGAGTGGATGGAGTAGTCGAGCGGCCATGTTGCCCCGACGTTCTCCATGGCCTGCGCAAGCACCACCGATGCCTGCGCGAAATGCTCCTCCTTGAGGTACTGGGAGTCCGAGCGGTTGTAGGTTATCGCCTTGTACTTATCACGCAAATCCTGCGTGATTTGCTGGGTCTTCGATGCGGAGAAGCCGTAGCGGCGGGACATGTCGGAGAGCAGCACCGTCAGGTTGTAGGGCAGGGGAGGGTTCTCGCCCTTCTTCGAGATGACCGTGGAGAAGGACATACACGAGCCGTTCAGCTTCGCCTTGATGACATCGAGGACATCGCGGTCGAAGACGTGCTTTTCACCGGCCAACATGTCCTTGTCCGGCTTGAACTTGAACACCGGTGCTCCCGACGCGTCTGCACAGCCGCCGGTGGCGGTCAGCTCGTAATACTTCCGGGTGACGTGATTCTCTATCGCCTCATCGCGGTTGACAACCAGCCCGAGGGTCGGGGTCTGCACGCGACCGACGGAGAACAGGCCCCCGAGCCGCTTGGTGGCAAGGCGGGTCTCGTTCACGCCGAAGCACTTGTCGGCCATCTGGCGGGCGTATGCCGCGTCACCGGCAGGGCGGCACTGCTCGTTGGGTACCAGACGCTCGAACGCCTTGACGATGTTCTTCTCGATGTTGTCGTTGACGTAGACGCGCAGCACCTCTCCCTCGTAGCCGAGGTAGTCCAGCACCTCATCAACGATGAGCTGGCCTTCATCGTCGGGGTCACCGGCGTTGATGACGCACTCGGCTTCCGGCAAAAGCGAGTCGATGCGCTCCACCAAGTCTTTCTTGTCCTCGGTCGGCTCCTTCGCCCAATCGTCGATTTGGATGGGCAGCACGTCCAACGACCATGGTTTGCCCCATGCGGGGTTCACCGCATCCGGCTCCACCAGTTCGAGCAGGTGACCGGCGCAGGCGATGACCGTGTACCCGTTGCCCGAGATGGGCAGCCGCGCAGTCTCGGACACCTCCTTGCCGCAGATGGCGCGTGCGATGTCGCGAGCGAGCATCGGCTTCTCAGCGATTACAAGTTTGTTCATAAGCGTCCTCCTATTTAGCTTCCAGCAGCAGCTTCCTAGCGGCTGCACCGTCGAATTTCACTACTTGGTTGCGCTTGTTCACCCTAAGAAGCTCGTTCTCCTTGAGGGTTTTCAGAACACTGTCGATGAGCGCGGCGCTTGCGCCGGTCTCTTGGATGATGCTCCTTTTGTCTACATCGCCCATTGCTTCAAGGTAGTCGATGACATCGGAACGCTCCGCAAGAGTCTTCTTATGTAGCTCATCCTTGCTGAGAGCGGGTATGTCTTTCTTCGGGGCGCGTTTCAGGCAGTTCGCAGCTATCGCCCCTTCCAAGTCGAACTCTGCATCATTCTGCTTGTCAAGATGCAACCCCAGCTCAAGACCTTGACCGAGACCGAGATAATAGTAGAAATCCTCATGCTCGTTCGCGAAGAACCTGACGATAAAGAGTTCCGGGTCATCGCCGTCTGGGAGCGGCCAAGGACTTATGAGGGAGTAGCGGATGAGCGCTTCCTGGAGTTTGTCGATTTGAGTGCCGTCCTCGTCGGGGAAAAGCAAGCGGCACAGCTCGATATAGTACCAATAGCTGTTGAGAGTTCCCTTGGGGAAGTTCTGTTTCACGTCGCCGTAAGCCATCGCTATCGCGCTCCCTTGTCTTGAACACGCCCGTCCGTGCCATCCTTACGAAGTTCTGCGCTCGCGGCACGCGCGTCCTTGGCTTCCGAAGCAAGCCGGTAGCCGCGCTGACCTGCGGTTTCGCTCTTGACTATGCACTGCGGGCAGCGTATAATAGTCCTATTGAGGTCGGGTTCGACGATGTGGCTCCGAAGCAAGTGTAGCTTCGCAAGTGCATTGAGTTCCCGGCCTCTTTCTTCGTCATAATAGACGACCCTATCGGGCGTGATGAGGTTGTCGAAGTAGCGGGGGAAGTTCGTCCTACCGTAGACAGCCAAGATGAAGTTGGTCTCAATCTCGCCAGCCTCGTAATAACCGCGCCCATCGGGACGCACGGCCATGATGAGCGGCAGGTCATCGCAATCCACATCGCACAGCACCGCGAGCATGGTGTCCTCGCGGGCGGGGCTGTCGCAGAGCATTACGGGATGCTCCATCAGCTCGGGCAGGCGCTTCATCTGCTCAACGGTGAGTCCATGGCGGTGGGGGTCGTAGCTGCTCTTCGGTCGGATTGCATCGCGCAGGTGGCGTTGGGTGTAGAGCATCGGCAGCGGGCGGAATCCGGCCTGCACGAACAGCTCCGGCGTATCGCAGAACTTGACCGCGCTGGAACGGGGATACTCCCCGCAGGTGACGGCATCGACCTCATCGCCGAAGCGAAGGTACTCAGCGCACTTCGCGGCGTGCCCCGTGTAATCCGATGCCTTATCGTCGCCGTCTTTCAGATGCACCCCGCCGCGCGGGTCGAGGTAGGTGACGCGCTCGCCCTCGGGCATCGCCACCGAGTTCTCGTACTCGCGGATAGTCAGGATGACCTCTCGCTTGTTCATCTCATCTGGCATATGGCCTCCTTCCTTTGTGGTCTGATAGTTTCCAATATGTATAGTTGGGGCGGTTTCCCACCCTTCCAACAGCCTGCGGGTCGGGTTGAGAACCCTCCGGCCATTGAAAGCGTGGAAAACCGCTTATTCTCTACTCCAACTCCTCGCGCTCGACGGCCTTATCGCCATGGCTCTCAGAGCCGAGCTGGGCGGATGCCTCGCGGGATTCCTTGGCTGCCTCGTGGACGGAACCGGACTTCGCGGCATCGTCCTTGAGGTTCATGGACATACCCATGACCTCCTTCTCGCGCTTGATTTCGTCGAGGGTCGCGCCCTGAGCGGCGCTGATATGAAGAGCGCCAATCTGGTTCGCGCTGTAACGCGGGTCGGCGATGACATCAAGAATCTCATCTGTGACCCACTTCTTGTCGGCTGCGGCATGATAGATGGTCTCCATCTGGCCGGGTTTGAAGGTGCCGTCGGCGAAGCGCGTCACCGTCTGGGTATCCAGTCCATAGGTCATGCCGGTGCGCATGGCGTTCATGACTTCGGCGGGCTTGGTCGGGTCGCACAGCACGTCAAGCTGCTCGCTCGTGAAGCGACCACCCGAGATGGCCGAATAGAAGCCCCAGACCTGCTCCATGGAGAGGTCATGGTTCATCAGGCGCTCGATTCCCGGCTTTTCCATGCCTTCGGTGAGCGCCATGGTGATGACGTTCATGTGGTCGGCGGTGTAGGTGCCGTCCGCGTATTCCTCCAAAGCGTCCATGGGGACATCGGACTTGAGGGCGTGACGCACGACCTCCATCTGGCGTGAGTCGAGTTTCAGCCAGTCGCGAGGGAACGCGATGTCATGGATGGCGGTGGTTTTCATAAGCTCACGGGCCTGATGTAGATGCTCGGCGGTGTACTCACCGTTCGAGAGCGTCTTGTAGACATCCTTTTTATAGGGGCTTGCGTCGTGGTCGGCGAAATCGGTATGCACGGCGATGCGGCGAAGCTCGCGCATCTGGGCATGGTTCAGGACCGGGTTCGCGATGCGCTTCGCGATGACGTCCGCATCGACGCCTACCTCGAAAGCCTTGCAGATTTGGTATGCCTGCCACTCGGTGTAGCCTCCCTGCGAGAGGACTTTGGCTGCTGGCAGGCGTAGGTTCACGGGCAAGTTGTTGAGCGCCGTCATGACGTTCTCAATCTGGTGCCCGTTCAACACGTCTTCGATGTCGCATTCATCGAGTGGAAGCACCTCGAAACTCGTGAGCTGTCCGTCGAGGCAGTAGCCGAGGTCTACGGGGATGTACTCACCGGACTCGATGATGTCCGAGTCGATTTCCGCCTCGGGCACGAGGCCCATGGCGGTGCGCAAATCCTCTGGCGTGCCGCCATAGTCGAGGATGGTGTGCATCGTCTCCTCGATAGCGCCTCGGACGTCCATGGTGTCCGCATCGTCGGCCACATCCGCGATGCAGTAGCGGGGGAAGTAGTCGCCGACGATGGCGTATCGCGCGATGGTCGTGTCCATCGGCACGGTGTAATCGACGTTACCGAGGTCGAGGCGCAGCAGTTGCAGCACGTCGGGGATGTTCTTGTCGTATGCCATGGTGTTTTCCTACCTTTCTGCCATGATGGCTTTCTATATATCTACACGATGGAGTGGTCGTCGCGTGCCGGGGAGCCGATGTCGCGTCCCTCTGCCAGCTTCTCGGAGGCGGCACGCGATGCCTGAGCCTCCCCCTTGAGGGTGACGCGGCCATCCTCCGAGCGGGCTTCCTCGCGGTGCTGTCCCATGCGGATTGCGATGACCTCCTCGATGCCGCTGCCGGGTTTGCTGACCTCGGTGAAGTAGTCGGCTACGCGGGACATCTCATCGGCTGAGAGGTCGCGATTCTCTCCGGTCTCGAAGTCGAACCCGACGGCCACGAGGTCGCCGCAGAGAATGGAGTACAGTTCTCCCTCCTTGACCGGTGAGCCGTAATCCATCATGGAGACCATCATGGAGAGGTATCCGGCCTCCTCCATACCCTTCGTCGCGTACACGGCGCGGTTGGGCGGGCAGGTGAACAGGCCCTCCTCGTTGACGTAGAGGCTGATGCCCTCGCCGAAGATGACATCGAACGGCTCGATGTTCCCACCGACGAGGCGTTGCAGGTCGTGTAGCGTCGAACCCTCCTCATCAACCTTGATGTCGATTTCGACCGGGTTCCCGTTTGTCGGGATGAGCATGCCCTTCATGTCGCAATCCTCCTTCCTAGCGGGCGTCCTGCCCGCGATTTGAATGGTTTCCGTTATCGGCCATCGCGGCGGAAGCGCCACGGGCCGTCTCCACCTCGCCCTTGAGGGACACGGCTTTCTCGGGAGATTGGTGGGCTTTCACCTTCTCGTACTCGGCCCGCGCCCTCTCCATGGCGGGGCGGAGCAGGTCGCCGGGGACGCCTTGATAAGTGCAGAACCGCTCTGCGGCTGATGGGTCGGGGAAAAGGTGGGGAACCTCGAAGCGATTCGCTTCCTGACGCTCCGCGATGATGCCGGTGAGGACGTTGCGCCATGCGTCACCGTTGACGTATTTCAGGTCATCGAGAGAGGAGTAGCCGTAGTAGGAGATAAGCCCGTTCAGGTAATCCTCGGAAACATGGCAATCGAGGTCGTCATTCTCAAGGTCATAGCTGCCGTTCAGGACGGCCCACCCGTCATTCTCGTAAGGATAGCCGATGATGTAATCGGTTCTCGTACCGACCTGCGCATGGAAGCCGAAGCCGTGGTCGGTGAAGGTTCCGCACTCCTTGAAGGTCGGTTCTTCGTGCTCTGCCTCGCCGATTGCGTCCATCAGCTCGGTGTACCAGCCGCCCATCTCGGCCTCGTCCTCGATGAACTCGCGGACCTTGGACGCGAGGGATTCACCGGCCCCGCTCGATACGATGGGGTCGTTCTCGACCGCCTGAACCAGCCGCATGAGCGCGGTCGCGTCGTTGAAATCCATAGAGCCGCCTCCTTTCTAACGGTCGCCATCGGCATCGAAAAGAGTTTCCGATGCTTTCTGGGCGTTATCGACCTCATGTTCGAGGTCGATGGTGGAAGCCCCATGCGCAGCCAACGCGGCAGATGACTCGCGTGCCTCCTTTGCGGCGGCTTTCAGGCTCACCGGGCTGGCCTTGGCGCTCTCATCGCCCTTCTGCGTCCATCCGGCGATGGTGAGGGAGGTGAAGAGGGTGGTAGTCGCTGCGCGGTCCGAGATGCGCACAGCGTCCTTCAACCCGTTGAGGACATCTGCGGGGACTTCATAGGGAACACCCGCGACATCATGCACGGTCGCGCTCGCGGCACCCGGAGCGACCTCGGCGCTCATGATGGCGGATGATGTGAACTCGGCGGTTTCGAGAAGCGGGTCGATGACTGGTGCCTCGTACTCCACTGCGGGGCAGCCGAATGCAAGCTCCATATAGCGCGGTGAGGGGCAGAGGGCGGGGTTCTCCCAGAGTTCACGCATCGCTGCGTTCACTGATTCCCAAGAGCCGTCGTATTCCTTGTCGTTAATGGTGAACGGCTCGCCGACCCACGCGTCCTCGATGACATCCAGTGCCTCCTCACCGGCATCGGTGAGCTGGCGGACCTCGACATCGACCCCGCCGTCGTGATGGTAACCGTGAATGAACAGGCTGCCGTTCTCATCCCAGACCTTGCCGATTTCACAATCCTTGAAAACAGAATCGGGGCCGCTCATCATGTCATCGAAATCCCTGTACACAGTCATTCCATGGCTCGTGCCGTCCCAGCGACCGATGGAGCCTTGTGCAATGATGCGGTTACCGCCGAGGGGGTTGTCGTAGGAGGATAGCGGGTTATCGGAGCCATCTAGGAACGCCTTCAATCCGGCAAGTTCCTCAGAGCGGTCGATGTCCATCATGTTCATCGCGTTCTCGAATAACTCCTCCTCGGTATAGCTATCAAGAACCTCTTCCACGGTGATGCCTTCGCGGCTCGTGATGTCCTCGATGGAAATCTCGCTGCCCTCGCCGCCGTAATACACGCCCTCATCGAAGACGATGCGCTCTTTCGGTGTCTTATCCATATCCATGCTCCTTCCTAACGGGCGTCCTGCCCGATGTTCTCATGTGAAAAGGCGGGCGAGAAGAACCCGCGCCGCCCGGTCATCGTCTTATCTAATGCTCAGCGTCCCCATCGGCACGCTCATCCTCACGCTCGGGCGTCTGCCCGTCATGACTGTCCTGTTCGAGCTTGCCCGATGCCTCGCGGCTCTCTTGGGCAGCCTCGGAGACGGTCGGGACCTCGTAGCCCTTATCTGGCATGAATTCCTTCCAGAACTCGTTGAACGCGGTCTCGTAGCCCTTCTCGTTGACCGTGCGGACCGCCTCGGCGCTCATGGCGCAGGGATTCGGGAAATCGTAACCGGATTCCTTGATTGCCTCGAAGTCGCCACTCAGCTCACCATCTTCAAGAATCTCATCGTTTGAACCGAGGGCATCGTAGAGTGGCGAATCCATGGCATCCTGAATCGCGGTCTGCGCCTCGGTGGCGAAGTCCTCGATGTCCATGTTGTTGTCATTGAAGTCGATGGTGATGCCGTCGAACACATCGTCGTAAACCTCATCTGCCAGCGCGTACACGCCTTCGGCTGCGAGGCCTTCGAGAGCGGCGTACTTGGCGATGTCCTCCTGATGACTGTACATGTCCTGCGTGAAGCACTCGTATTGGGCCATCTGGGTCATCTTGATGAGGTCGCCCTTGCAGCCTTCGTGAAGGCCTTGGAAATCCGCCTCCTCAAGCCACTCGTAGTTATCGGGAAGCCACTTGAGCAGGTCGTGGGTGTAGAGGTCCACCGCACCATCGGCGATTTCACTGAAGGCATCTCCGATATTGCCGGTGTAGTCCGTGATTCGGTCGCCGTACTCGCCGAGGTTGAGGCTCGCCTGCAAGTCCTCGATGGAGGTGAATCCCTCTGGCACTGGCGGGTGCTCGAACTCATGCTTTGCCTTGCGCTCCGCCTGCACGCGCTCGACCTCCTCCTTTACCTCATCAAGCTCGTTGTCAAGGGTCTCCGCGATGTCGGAGATTTCAGAGGTCATGAGCTGCATATCGTTCTTGAGCCAGTCGAGGGTCTTGCGGCAGGACTCGTAGGCGCGAATGGCCTGAGACGGCTTCTCGAATCCCATCTCATCGGCGAAGTCGTCGATATGACGGCCATCGACCGCGAGCGCGTCGCTCGCCAGCGCGGCGAACACATCCGTCGCAGTCGGCTGGCCGTGGACATCAGGGTTGGACTGGTACGTGGTGGTGAAGGACTCGATGCCGGGCTTGCTGAACTCGCAGGTGTACTTGCGGTGCTGGGTCGAGAAGTCACCCGGACCCTCGCTGATGATATTGAAGTCGAATTGGGAGAGGAGGTCGGCGACCCCCTGTGCGTCGTTGTAGTTTGGCATGGCGGCTCCTTTCCAAGGCTCTTGCGATTGCCCAATAATATATTATTAAAGAAAAGGGACGGTGCCGAAGACCGCCCCTTTTCGGTTGATGGTGACATTTTCTCGGTAAACGGTTAGCTGCCCAAAATCTCCCTTGCCCAAGCACCGGACTTTACGAGACCGATGATTAACATGAAGGAGGTTGCAATCCAGCCTAGAACGATACCAACAGTGTCGATGAACTCTCCCTCATAAGTCAGGGCGAAAATCGTGTTTCCCGCCGTCGGACTTCCACCGATAGATGTGACGATGAACGGATAGGCAACCATCAAGAAGACCATGATGGCACCGGCCAACGCGGCGGCACAGAAGTTCTTGAGGAATCCGATGCCCATTTGCCGTGTCTCATCGAATCCGAGCAGGGATAATGGAATGGGGGAGAACGCCGCCATGGCATATAGCTGAATGCCGCGAGCCAAAGCCACGACAAGGGATACGACATAAGCGATGAATCCCACGCACATGGAGAAGAATCCCATGACGATGAACAGGGCACATCCGCCGATACTCGCTTGGTCAGCGTCCCACTGAGCCTTATCCAAGGCGGATGAGACTAAAGAGTTCTCGCCGACAAAACTGGCGGCAATCTTGTTGAACTCGGAGTAAATCGCACTGATGATGTCGAGCGAGTTGATAATGAGCCAGTGGAATAGAACATAGGCAACGGCCAAGAAAACTATGTCTTTTACCGCCGGAAGCGTTGCCGTCGCGTCGATTCGCTGGCTTATCTTCACGAGCTGCACGAGCATGAACAACGCTAGGATTGATTCACCCAATGGGATGACGACAGTACTATGGGCTGTTTTTGCGAGATTCCAGACGCTATCGTTGCCGAAGAGTGTGGTGAAGCTACCCACGATGGTAGAGGTATCAGATGCGGAGCCGATGATACCGAAATAGGCATTCCAGAGCGTGATTCCGATGTCAACCATGAACCCTTCGACCCAGTTGCTTAAATCATCGAAGATACCTGCGTATGCCACATTAGGGATGAGCATGGAACCCGTCAACGCGAGTGGTATGACGGCCATGAACTTTGGTTTGAGCATGAAGTTGCGAATCCTTTTCATCAGATTCGATTTTGGTGTTTTCTCATTCATATTTTTACTTGCCTTTCTGCAAGGCTGGAAAGCCCTGAATGCGCAGATAAAAACAAACTGCGTGTTTCTATCACGACTAGTTCCCGAAGACGAACTCATTGGATTCAGTCATGTAGATGACCGTCAGCTCATAGGGGTTTTCCGTATTGAGCGTGAACCCAGTGGTAATGGCCTTGTTCTCATAGTCGATTGAAGCGACTTTGTTCCAAGTCGCTTCGGTGACGGACGGATAGTGAACGGAGCACCATTTACTCAATTCAGAGGAGAGATTCTTGGAGTCCCCACCGAGGAGTTCGGTGATTTCACTGTTCAGGCCTTTCACGGTGATGTTCTCTATGGATTCTGCCCGTTTATAAGGCGTGTCTTTTTTTGAGAACATCGAAGCGCTTTGGATTGTCGTGAGGATGGTGGAATCGCTCTTGCTGGAATCTCCATCATGTACAGCGGCACCCTTTCCATCGACGTATGAGACGATATGGGTGCCGGTATCCGTCTCAAAGACGATGGTGAGAAGGCTCCCACCATAACCATCCCCCTCCCTGTCGATACGGGTGATGGCGTAACTATGGACACTGGATTTCCCGTTCGCAGTCTCCACGTATGAATTATCTGAGAAACGCAGGGTGTATCGACCGCCGTCCGCAGACCAGATGGATGCAGAAAGGGTTTCGATGAACCCCTTCGTATCGTCATCGTAATTTTTGATGGCCTTCTTCTGAGTGTCGGTGAGGGTTACTTCTTTATCAGATTCCCCTTTGTCAACGACTTCGGTTATAGGTGCATCCTGTTCAGTCTGCTCCTGTTCGGCGCGGTGCTTTGCCACGTTGATTGCGCTCACGGCAGAGCCGCCGATGAACACGATGAGGAAGAAGAGGGCGATGAGAGTGGCCTTTTTGTGCTCGATAATGAGTTGCTTGAACTTATCCATATCTATATCCTTTCTGCTTTCCGTCAGCGCCAATCCCAAGGGTAGCCACAGACGACCCATCCCCTGCCGTTCTGGGAGACCCATTCGGAAAGGGAGATGGTTCGGATTCCAGAGTTGACGCTATCCATGACCATGCCGTCACCGATATAGATGCCCACATGACCGTAGGTGTTACCCGCAGCGGTGTTGGAACCGAACTGGGCCGATACCAGCATTCCGACCTTTATCTGGGACAAGTCCGTCGTGGCACGGGAGGGATAATAGCTTGCACCATATCCCTGATGTCCGAGGACGCTGTTGCCGTTTCCACTGCAAGGATGACCGGCTGCCGCATAGACGCGGCTCGTCCAAGTTGCGCAAAGACTTGCTCCCGGCCAACTCACTCGACTGCACGCATTCACGATGTCTTTCTGCCATTGCTCGGCACTAGCATAATCCTGACCGCCACCCGGATAAAACGCGTTGCCGAAGCCGTTCTCGAACTCCTCGGAGGTCATGCTGTCGAGACGCGGGACAAGTGGATAGGCTTCGCAGATTGAACGATACTGTGCGACATATGAGTCCGTCGAAGCGGTGTAGTAACCACCTTCGCCGAGGGCTTTCAGGAACAACTCGGAGTTTTTTTCGTCAATCGCCTTTTGAAAATTGGGGACACTCGTATAATTCGGCTGCTTATAAAGGTATTCGCAGCGATACTTCATATAGGCGGCATCCGAGGCGAACACCGCGAAGTTGCAGTACATCTGAACAGGCCTGCCGTTTATGTACTCGGTCGTTAGCATGCTCACGGAGCCAGTGATAAGTCCGTCGATGGTGCCGAAGTATTTTACGCCGCCGTAGTTGTGGTACAAGCGGCCCAAGTCGGAACCTTCATCGCTCGTGCCGTTCTCAATCATCATCTGCCCGAGCAGAGCGCTTGGAGGATACCCGTACTCCTCATGTGCTTTAAGACAGGAAAGCACGAGGTCGTAAGTCACCCAACTCGGCATACCGTCAAGAGATGCTTTTTTCTGCGCATCATCCCCGGCGATGCCTCCAAGGATGCCTAGAAACAGGATTATGACGAGCATCGCCATAATCAGCACTGGCAGTATGATAGGCGCGACGGACATGAGGAGACCGGAGCCACCTTTGGAAACCAGTACTTTTCCGCCGATGGTCTTTTCGGCAACCGCAGCGGCTTTGACTTTCTCAGCCGTGTCGTAGACGGTTTTCTTGAAATAGCCCTTCGCTTGTGCTTTTCGCTTCGCCTCTAAGGTATCCATGGATTTGGACTGCGATTTCTTCTCAGATAACTTACCGAGGCTTTTCTTAGAAGAAAGGGCATCCTTTCCAGCTATACGTTTCTGGATGCCGCGAACTGCCCGATAGGTTCCCTTACCGCCATAGTAGACGGTATCGGCACCCTCAAGCTCAGTACCGGAAATCGCCTCTCGTGCGGCGTTGACACTAGTCCCTTTTAAGGCGTTCTTGAGTTGACGTTTGACTTGAATCTTTTCTGTTGTAGGTTTTCCATCGGTGGAAGCTCTTGCGCCTATACGTTTCTGGATGCCGCGCACCGCCCGATAGGTTCCCTTGCCGCCATAGTAGACGGTATCGGCACCCTCAAGTTCACTGTCTGAAAGAGCACCGTTGATGACATTATTTTTGATAGCAGTGGAGGTGGAATCTTTTCTTCCACCGTGACTTTTTGTGACGGCGGCGAGGGCGGCGCTGGTGGCACCGCCCGTCGATGCCTTCTTGCCGACTGAGTAGAGGCCGCTCTTCAACGACTTCTCGCTCTTGTCGGCGCGGCCCACGATGCCGGAGTTGACGGCATCCGTCATCTCCGTCTGCAACAGGGATTGCGACATGTCCTGCTTCTGGCCGGATGTCGATACGAAATCAGATGGCTTCATTGACGTTCACCGTCCTTTCCCGGCTTAGATGACCTTGCCGCCCTTCTTCTTGGAGCCGATTTCAAGCTCCTTGGTCTCGTTGGGGTTGGTGCTGAACAGGTCGTAGAGCACGTTGCCCGACGGGAACTTGCCGCGAATCGGCACACGCGCGTTGCCAGCGATGAGCAGGCCGTCACCGGCCTCGGCGGACTCGTCGATGCACTCCTCCTCCTGCTCGGAAAGGTTCAGCAGTTCCACCCAGCGCATGCGGTCGAGCGGGGACTGCTTGAGCAGCATGATGAAGTCGGCGTTGAGCACGATGTTCTGCGCGGCCTCGTTGTTGAGCATCGCCACCGCGTTCTGGGTGATGCCCGTCAGCAGCAAGCCGAACTTGCGCCCCTCGTTGGAGAAGCGCGAGAAGTAGTTGAGCACCGTCGGGTAGGCGAAGAGCGATTGCATCTCCTCGACGTAGAGCCAAGTGCGGACATTGCGCTTCGCGTTGAAGTACATGCGGTTTCGCACGGCCTCGCAGACGTTGATGAGGGCGAAGACGAGCATGGAGTCCGGCAGGTCCTTCAAGTTGAAGTCCACGATGCGGGTGTTGAAGTCCACGTTGGACTGGCGGTTGAAGAAGTCCATGGAACCCTTGACGAAGCGCTCGTAGCGAAGGGCGATGGTCTGCGCCTGATGCTCGGGCTGCTCAAGAGCGATGTCGTAGAAGTCCTGCAAGGTCGGCGGAAGGCCGTTACCGCGCTCCTCGGCACGCTGGAACGCAAGCTCCACGCAGCGCTGGATGATGGACTGGTCAACCTCGGAGAGGGACTGACCGGACTCTGCGGCGGAGGCACCCGCCTGCGCCAGCATCGCGTCGATTTTGAACGCAATCTGCTCGGTGCGGGGCATGTGCTCCACGGACACCGTGTCGAAGGGGTTCAGGAACGTATCGGTGCCCACGCCGAAGTGATAGGTGGTTCCGCCGTAGCGGTCGGCGATGGCCGTGTATTCACCGGCGCGGTCGATGACGTAAATCTCGTCCGTGGGGTTGGAGAAGATGGTGCCGGTCATCTCGGTCTTGGTGAACATGCCCTTGCCCGAACCCGTCTTGCCGCAGACGAAGCCCATCGGGCTTGTCAGGCGCTTGCGATTGCACATGACGAGGTTGCGGGAGTGCTTATTTTGGCCGTAGTAGTTTCCACCGGCATCGTCAAGCTCCTGTGTCGCGAAGGGCACGAGGATGGCGACCTGAGCGGTGGTGAACATGCGGCTAATCTCGACATGGTTGTGGCCGAGGGGCAGCACGGAGTTGAGGCCCCGGCGCTGCCGGTAGTCGTAGGTGTCCACCTCGATGGAGTTCTGACGGGCAGTGGAGATGATACGCATGACCTGAGTGTCGAGCTGCTGTTTGCTTTCCGCATAAGTGTAGATGAGGCCGGTGAAGACGTAGAGGCGCTGGTTCTTGTTCTGCAAGTGGTCAAGGACGTCCTCGGTCTCCTCCTTGGAATACTTGAGTTCCTGCGGCAGGATGGAGAAGTCGTAGCCCTTGTTCACGGCGCTGCGCTGCTCCTCGATTATCTCCTTGTCAATCCACGCGCTTCGGGTGCGCACGAAGTTGATGGCCTTGGACTTGTCCATGGGTTGCACGAACCATGTGACCGCCATGGGAAGCGGCAGGTCAACGATGTCGGCCAAAGCCCGGTCGGAAAGCTCGGAACCGAACTTCTTCATGACCAAGACCTGACCATACACCCCGTTATCCAGCTTGAAGCAGTCGTTGAACATGCCGTCCGGTCGCCAGTCAATCTGCGTCGGGGCGATGCAGTCCTTGGTGGTCTGCACGCGCTTGGCGGAGATGTCCTTCTGGTAGTCGAAATAGAACGGCTTGTAGGGGTTCAGGAGCGAGTGGATGACCGACAACCGCTGAGTGCCGTTCATCAGGTGGGCCTTCGACCCCATGGAGTTGAGGATGCGGCTGGATTCCGTCTCGATGCGGGAGAGCTGACGTGCTGCGTCGTCCGCCGTCTCGGCTGTGACCGAATAGGTCAGGTAGCGGTTGCGACGGATGTTGGACACGCCCTCGCGCACCTTGTCGTTCAGGATGTCATTGAACACCTGCGCATCGTTGCGTGCGGCGTCGTTGCCCTGACGGGCGACATCGAAGAACTTGCGATTGCCGACCTCCTCCTTGAGTAGCGGCGTGTTGATGACGCTCATCTGGACCAGCGTGTTCGCGCCGAACTGGTCGTACAGGCGCGTGAGCGCGGAGAACATGGATTTCTGCTGCTCGTCGCGCACGGAGTGGTAGCTGGTGTCCCCGAAGGAGATGGAGGAGGAGAACAGGCCCTCCTCGACCTCGCAGATGCCGTCTTGGTACATGCGGTTGTAACCGATGTAGTTCACCACGTCCTTCGCGCCCTCGCGCTTGCGGCGGGCATCCGCCGTCTTCGAGGTGAGTTCCTTGTCGCGGTCCTTGAGTTGGGACTTCACGGACGTGTAGCTCTTGCGGGCCTCCTTCTCGGCCAGCTTCGCCTCCTTCTTGAGGCGTGCGACCTCACGCTTGGCCTGCTTCTTCTCCCTGCGGGACATCTTCTTGCCAGCCACGGTGGGGGTACCGGCGACAGAGCCGAGCGCCGCCACATCGACCGAGCCGTTATCGGCATCCATGGGACGGTCGTTGCCGAACCCCTCCCCGGAGGTGTGGACGAACTGCTCGATGTCGAAGTTCGCCTCGGTGTCAGTCGATGACGCGTCCCGCACGGGGGGAGTAGGATTCGATTCCCTTGAGGGCGCATTGCTTTCGATAGTGTTTCCCATAGACCCTTCCTTTCTTGACGTTCTTCCCATCAGGCGAGCCGATGAGACCGCTGAGTTGCATAGAGGGGACGTAGAAGATGCGCTCCACGCCGAAGTTCGCCTTGAGCCAAAGGGCGGCAAACTGCTCGAAGGGCATACCCTTCGGGCGGATGAAGCCGCAGCACCAGAACGGGAGGCTCACGGCGTAGATGAGCATCATGTTGTCGCCGACGTTCCAGCCCAACACGAAGTAGATGTAGAGGCCGGTGAGGACGGAGCAACCGAGCGCGCCCGCGATTGACGCGAGGGTGCGCCCGGTCATCTTGCCCACGACCTTGGGCTGGTACTCGGCGATGTCCTTATGTACCGCTACGGATAACATATAGACACCGCCCCTTTCTTAGAGTCCGCCCGCCCAACCGGTGTTGAGCTGGCCGAAATAGATGGCGGCACCCACGACGATGGCACCGCCGACAATCATGGCGATTGCGCCACTGAGTTGGCCGCCACCGCCCTGCATGCCGTCCTTGATGGTCATGCCGAGGTTGATAAGTCCAAAGACGACGAGGACGCCGCCGAGGAACGTGACGCCCTGAGTGAGCATGTTGACTGCGTTGTCGAGCATAATGATTGCTTCCTTTCTGATTTGACTATTTTGATTTGCTTACGTGATTAGAATCCGGCGAAACCGTATATCGCGGCGAAACCGGTCACGGCGGCTCCGGCGGCAATCATCGCGATTGCCTTTCGGAGTTCGCCGCCTCCCGCACGGCAGCCGTCCCTCAAGTTCATCCCAAGGTGTAGCAGGCCGAGGAAGATGACTGTGCATCCTATATATGCGATGGGCTTCGCGGCGAGCCGGACGAGTTCTTCCACTGTGACTTCACCATCCTCTCCTTTCTATCGCGGTTGCAAGCGCGGGGACGCCGCCGGAACAGCATCCCCGCAGAGTCATATAGATTATAGCCGTTTACGGTACGTGATTGAAATCAATGCGTCCCACCGGTCCCACCGTCATCGTGGTCGTCATACGGCTCGCATCCGCCCTCAAGATAGCGTTTGAAATCGAAGGGCTTGTCGTGCAGGCGCTTGGGATTGCGTTTATCCACGATGTAACAATATCGCTTGTGGGTGTGCGGGTCGAACTTATCGTCCATGAGCGGGTTGGTGCCCGCTATGAGCAAGATGGCCTTCCTACGGCTCATCTTGCCGATTTCCGCCGCGTCGATGAGGTCGCGACCTTGTATCTGCAAGTTCTTAGATGCCGAACCTGACTGTCCCGTACTCTCCCCGTAGGTCATCTGGTTGATGGTCTGCTTGCCAATCATCTCTGCGATTTCCTTGTTGGTGGAGTTCGACTTGCCACCGAGGAACAGGGTAGAGTCGCAGCAGTCCACGATGGTCTGCGCCTTCTTGTCGTACTTCGATTCGAGCTGCGACATGGATTGCAGGATGATGGTGATGCCGATGTTACGGGAGCGCGTGACGGCGATGGTCTCCTCAATCTGCGGGATGGTTCCGATATTCGCGAACTCGTCGAAGATGAAGTGGACCGGGGTGGGCAGCTTGCCGCCGTAGTCGGTGAGCGCCTTGCGGCAGAGCTGGTCGATGCACTGCCACATCATGATGGCGAACAGGAAGGAGAGCGTCTTGTCGGTATCCGAGAGGATGCCGAAGACCGCCACCTTCGCGTCCGGGTCGCCCAGCGTGTCAAGCTCCATCTCATCGTATTCGAGCAGGCTGCGCACACCGGCGGTGGCGATGGGGGCGAGGCGCACGTTGCAGGAGATGATGATGGACTTGAGGGTCTTGCCCGCCGCGACCTTGAAGTTCTTGTAGTTCATCAGCGCGAAGTCCTCATCGGGCGACAGACCGCCGCAGTCGGCGGGACGCACGCCGTCGGAGTTGCGCTTGAGGTTGGTCGGCTCCCATGACCAGTCCGAGTCTCCGGTCGCGTTGCCCGTCCCGAAGTTGCGGGAGAGGCCGGAGATTCCCATCGACGGCGCGGGAGCGCCGCCCTCGTTCGGGATGTAGCGCTTGCCCTCCTCGATTTGTAGGAAGAGCAGGTCGAGCGGGGACTTGAAGTTCTCGTCGTTCTCGCGGGCCTCGGCCATGGAGAGCAGCGTGAGTAGGCTCGACAGGTTGTAGTCCTCCGGCGGGAACCAGTCGCGCAGGAGCGCGATGAGCGAGGTGTACAGCATCTTCTCGGAGTTCTCCCAGAAGGGGTCTCCGGCCTTGCCGTCGCCGTTGGTGTTCATGATGTAGCAGTTGACGAACGACAGGATGTCGGTGTCCGTCTTCACGTACTTGAGAGGGTTGTAGTGCATGGACTCATCGAGGTTGATGGTGTTGAACGACTTCACCTTGTACCCGTTGTCCGTGAACAGGAACCCCGCGTCCTTGAGGAGCGTGCCCTTGGGGTCGGTGATGAAATAGCTCGTGTTGAGCTGGCAGATGTTCGGGGTGACGTAGTTGAACGTCTTGCCTGAGCCTGAGCCGCCCACGACCAGCACGTTCAGGTTGCGGTCGAGTTCGGGGTTGAACTTGGGCCGGTGCAGGGCGAGGCCGAAGTTCTGCGTGAAGATGAGGTTGTTGTCCTCCGTGGTGAGGTCGCGGAACTGCTTACCCTCCTTGAGCGTGCCCCAGCGTGCCGAACCGCTCTCCTCACCGGCGCGGAAGTTGCCCACGAAGGCGACGTAGCGCAGCCAGAAGAGCCAGACGAGGACGCACATGGTCAGGCCCGCCAGCATGGCGTTGGGTGACATGTCGATGTGCACCGGGTTCTCGGCGATGAGCGGCCACATGAGGGCGAAGCCGTCTCCCCAGTGCTCGAAGAACTGGCCCCCGAACGAGGCCACGGCCTCCCAATATCGGTTACCGAGGTAGAAGCCCACACCGGAGAGTATGGTGGTCACGAGAGCCGAGGTCGCGACCTTCTTGTTGATTTCAGGGTTTCCCTTGCCTTGAGCCATAAGCGACCCTCCTTCCTAGTCCTCGCGTCCCGGCAGGGCGTGGGAGAGCGAGACGGCGATGGAGGCACGGGTTGTCGGCGCGGTGCCCTGTGCGAAGCGCTTGTAACACCCGAGGCAGAAGTCATCCTCGGGGCGGAAGCCGTTGGTGTCGCGGGGGCAGATGCCGTCATTGCGCTCAAGCGCCGTCGGCTCCCAGTTCATGGTGATGCCGTCCGCGCTGATGACGCGCTTGCAGCCCGACTCTATCTCGTAGAACAGGTCCCCGAGGTCTGTGATGGTGGAACCCGATGAGGAGGGACGCGCCGCGTCAAGGAGGGCCTTGAGGTTTCCGACCGTCCGCTGTTCAAAGGAGCACCAATCGCGTAGGTATCCGAGGCAGGCGTAGAGGAGCTGCCTCGCGCTGGCCTTGAACGCTGCGTTGCCGTCGCATTCATCGCGCAGTACGCTGGCGCTTATCACTGCATCGGCGATGGCCTCGATGTCGCTGTCGGATTCCATGGCCTGCAAGGGATTCGCCGCAAGGCGCTCCGGCAGGTACTCGTTCATGTGGGTCATATCAGGCTCCCTTCTAGCGCTCTTGCTGGAACTTGTCGGAGATGTCGCGGTCGTGGGATTCGTTGGTCTGCGAGAGCTGCTTGCTCGCGGCGCGGTTCTCATCGGCCTTGGACTTGAGGTTGTAACCCTCGCGGCTCCGGTCGGACTGCTCACGCACCATGGATGGTGAAACCTCGGTGCCGTTCTGCTCACGTTCGACGCGCAGCGTGCTCACCATCGTATCCATGCCGTCATGGGATTCGATGCCTTGGTTGATGTCCGGGGTTGCGCCGTTCATATCAAGGGAGCCGTCAGTCATCTGCGGTTCCCGTGAGTCCTTGACGTTCTCCACCGTTCCATGACCTTGATTTGGGTCGAAGAACTCGATGCCGAGGTCGGCGGGGGTGTGACCGGGGAAGCGGGATTCGACTGTCTTGATGACATCCTGCTTGTGTTTCTGGTCCACTAGGAAGCCCATCTTGCCGTCCGCGCGGTCGAGTGTCTTGATACCGCGTTCCTCAAGGTCGCTGTGCACCGCGTTGCAGATGAGGTTCAGGTCCTTCTGCGGTGGGATGACCTCGCGGGCGGAATCATGTTCGGGGGCAGTCGGTTCCTTAGGCGTGTTTTTTTCAAACCAGTCATGGGTGGCCTCACACTGCCACTTGTTCGCGAGGGTTTTAGCACCAACCGCCCAGTCCAGAAGACCTTCCTCATTCTCCCCGCGTGGGAGGATTTCGCCGTTTTCGTCGCGACGAGCTTCGTAGAACATCAACTCGCCGCTCTTGCTTTCCGTGACACCGACCTCTTCCTTGGCGAGTAGTTCCTTGAAGTCATCGAAGTCACGGCACTGCTCGCGAGCTGCGAGTACCTTGTCACGGATTCCCTCGGTATGATGGTAGGCATCGTTCACACGGTCGTCATGCACATGCTCCGGTGCCTCATCAGCAGGACTAACATGTCCATCTTCCGCGATGTCATGCGACTCCGGTTCCTTAGTCTGTGTTTTCGGAAGGTCGGGACGAAGATATATGGTCTTCAAGCTGTTGTACACATCCTCCGAAACGGGCGTGCCATCCAGTACCTTTGCGATTTGCTCTTCCTTGAGTGTGGTCATGACCTCGGAGAACTGCGGGATGCACTGCTTTACGTTCTCGATTTCAGCTTCCGCGAACTCGATATAGCCGTTGCCCATGGCATCGGACATGGCCGCAGCGGCGATGTCGTTCTCTTGAAGCACACGAGCAAAATAGGTTGCATCGACCGAGCTGCCGAAGGGGATGCAAATATGCTCGCGGGAGGCCATCGCCTCTGCCTTCGCGGCGGCATCGTCCTTGGACATGCCGTTCTTCTCGAAAATCCTCTTGTATTCGTCGTGCAGATGCTTGCTCTTCCTGTTCTGATAGGCATCCTTGCATGCTCGACCGAATGCACGGACGAGGATGTCGCCGATGTCGTCTCCAAAATCTTGCGCCATGGTCTTCTTCCTTTCTACTCGTGGACGCAGCGGGGCGCGGATGTCCCGACACCCCTTTCGCCGCATTATATCCGAGCACCCCGTCGGTGCCCCACATCCCATACACGCAGGCAGGGGAGTGGGTTGCCAATTAGGGAGATGGAAGAGGGTAGATGGTGTGCATCGAATGTCATCTAACGCCATCAGAGGTAATCTACGGTAATCATCGTTCGTTTTTTTCAGTCCAGTTCGGTGCATGAGAGTAAAGCGTCTTCAAGTTTTCTACATATCTCTCCTTCTGAGAACCTTTTTCCCCGGCAAACGACCGGCGGCGTATCGTGTTCCTTGTGGAAAGGAGGAATCACGATGATTTCAGAAGAAGAGAAACTGGCGGTAGTCAAGATGTTCTGCGCCTATTGCAGGAGGACGCTTCGCAATGCGAGGACGGACATCATTCGCAAGCAGGCACGTGAGGCGCGATGGGAGACCGTGTTCTCCGACATGCACGAGAGCGAGCTGAACAGGCTGGCCTCACCCGATGACCTCATATCGGAGGAGGTCGTGTTCGAGGTGGTCGGTCGGGAGGTCGTGGTGATGGATACCGTTCTCGCCGATGCCATCCATGGCCTCTCCAAAGGCGACCAAGCCATCGTCCTGCTCTACTACTTCGCGGAGTGGACGGACAGGCGCATCGCCGAGGAGCTTGGGTGCCCTCGCTCCACGGTCCAATTCAGGCGCTCGAAGGCGCTCCTCGCGCTGAGGGCGCGTTTAGAGGAGGTGATTGGCGATGATGAGCTATGAGGTAATGGTCGCGGCGGTCTCAGGCGACCCCGTTGCCATGCAGAAGGTCCTCGCCTATTTCGACGGCTATATGGACCAGCTCTGCACGCACGCCTTCCTCGATGAGTCTGGGCGCGTCGAGTACGGGGTCGATACCCTGAGAAAGACGCAGCTCCAAGGAAAGCTGCTCGCCGCGATGCTGCGGTTCGAGCCGTGACAGGGAGGTGGGCGCATGGGTGCGAAGGACATACCCGTATGGGAGAAGTACACGCTCACCATCGAGGAGGCGGCCCGGTACTTCCGCATAGGCGAGGGCAAGTTGCGCCGCCTTGCCTCGGAGATGCCGCCGCCTGACTGGGTGGTGATGAACGGCAACCGCGTTCAGGTCAAACGCAAGGCGTTTGAGCGGTTCATCGACTCGACGGACGTGATTTAGAGGATGAAAAAGAGCCTTGGATATGCTATAATGGAAATAGCATACCAAGGCTCTTTCCATATGGAAGGAGCGATATATGGATGTCACAGAAAAGACGAGACAACAGAAATAGGGTACTGAACACCGGCGAGAGCCAGAGGACCAACGGACTCTACGTCTTCAAATACATCGACAGGGACAAAAAACCGAAGTTTGTCTACTCATGGCGGCTGGTGGAGACCGACAGGCTCCCTGCCGGTAAGAGGCCGTGCAAACCGCTGCGCGAGAAGGAACGCGAGATACGCCGCGACCTTGAGGACGGGATAGACCCCATCGGCAAGAAGATGACGGTCAGCCAGCTCTACGCGAAGTTCACGAGGTGCCGCCTCGACGTGCGCGAGGGGACGGAGAGGTCGAGGGCGCAGCTCAAGCGATTGCTCTTCGAGGATGCGATAGGGTCGCGGGAGATAGGCGGCGTGAAGCCGTCAGACGCGAAGGAATGGGCGCAGCGCATGAAATCCAAGGGCTTCGCCTACTCCACCATCTCCAACCACAAGCGGTCGCTCAAGGCGGCGTTCTACTTGGCGATAGCCGATGACTGCATACGCAAGAACCCGTTCGATTTCAAGCTCGCGACCGTCATCAAGAGGGACGTGACGGAGAGGGAGCCGCTGAGTCGGGAGCAGGTGGACGCGCTGCTCGGTTTCATGCGGTCGGATGCCGTCTACCACAGGTATATCGACGAGGTGGTCATCCTCCTCGGGACTGGGCTGCGCATATCGGAGATGTGCGGGCTGACCGAGGCGGACATCGACCTGACGAACAGGGTGATTTTCGTGGACCACCAGCTCGCCCGCGCGGTCGGCGGGGGATACCGGGTCGATGAGCCTAAGACGGAGAGCGGTAGGCGCTACATCTACATGACCGACGAGGTGATGGCCGCGTTCGAGCATGTCATGGCATCGAGGCCGAAGGCGAAGCCCCTGAGCGTCGATGGGCGAACGGGCTTCATCTTCCTCAACAGGGACGGGCTGCCGAGGGTCGGCGGCGATTACGACCGGGTGTTCAGGGGGCTGAGAGGCAAGTACGCGAAGAGGGGAAAGATGGAGCTTCCCGATGGCATGACACCGCATACGCTGCGCCACACGTTCTGCACGGAGATGGCGAAGGCCGGGATGAACCCGAAGGCGCTGCAATACATCATGGGCCATAAGGACATCAAGATGACGCTCGGGTACTACGCCCATATGGACGGCTGCACGGCTGCGGAGGAGATGCGACGCGTCGCGGCGTAGCAAAAACGCGTTTTACTACTCGTTTTACTACTCACGGCCATCAAGATGCGCCGGGATTCGCCAAGATACGGGAACTTCCCCAAAAGGCGAAAAAGCCGGGAAAGCCCTTGGAATCGGGCTTCACCGGCTTTCGGGAAGTTATGGGAACATGCTGGAAAATGTCGCGTTGATTTAGGGGAAAAGCGACCTCTAAAAGGTAGGGAGGTACACAAATGACTATAGCTGCCGCTTGGGTTAGAAAAATTCATAACTGCGAAGAATTGGTGTTTATTTCGGATAGTAGATTATGTGGTGGGCATCGTTGGGACGAGTGCCCAAAACTAACAACGCTACCGGGTAGCAATTGCGTGTTAGCCTTTGCGGGCGATACAGGGTATGCTTACCCTATGATGATGCAGATTAAGCAAGCCATGAGTGGTTATAGAAGGATCGAAACTCGAGCAATGGACGTAACAGATATAAATGGACATGTTATGAAACATATTAACCATTTAATGAGTTCAGTCTATGATTTAGCTGATCCGGACTATGTTCCAGACAATGAGTTTATATTTGGTGGATACTCTTGGATTGAAAAGAAATTTAAGATATGGAGATATTATTATAAAAAACACGACAAAATGTTCACCAAAGACGGGAAACATCACAAAATACTAAAAAATGTTAATGGCCATTTGGTAGTAATCGGTGATCAGAGAGAAAACTTCAAAAGGGAACTTAGAGAGTTACTACGCGAAAAGCATGGCAGCGATATTGCACAACAACAAGATTTCTCTTTAGACATGGAGCCATTTGAAGCCTTGTGTAGGATGTTAAAAAAAGTGACCCCAAGTGACACTATTGGCGGTGCACCACAAATGATAAAAGCATATCAGTATATGAATAGTTGCCCTGTCGGAGTATATTGGCCAGAGAAAAAAGATATTTTCTTGAATCGCACATTATTAGGCCGAAAATTATTTGATTATGAAGACACAGAGTACTGGTTTATAGATCCTAAAACCTTTTATACAAATCCGTGCATTAAACTCCCAGAAGAATGAGTAGATTGTTTGCAAACCATGTACATTTACCAGTTTGAAAATCCTATTCATACTCATTGACAAAGACATGAAGAAGAAAGATCTGTGTGCAAAAGCAGGAATTAGTCCTGCCTCGGTTACTAAAATGGGGCGAAACGGCCATGTCACTACAGAGAGCCTCCTAAAGATCTGTACGGCACTAAATTGTCGGATTGAGGACATTATAGAAATATGTCCAGAACATGAGAAAAGTTTGTAGAGAACATTATCAGGCGATACAGACATTGCTTGATGCCTATGGAAATTCTCTTTTTATCAAAGTAATGCGAACATTATAATTTGACTTGAGGTATTAATATGCTGTCTCCCGGCCTTTACGAACAAATCATCAATACTGCCCTGAACCGCGAGCTTTCGGAGATTCCCGATGCCCGCAAATCGGTTGCGCCTATTGACAAGGCGGAGGCCTCCAAGGTGCTGGCGCAGTATCTGGCGGATGTGGTGCAAAAAGGCCTGGAGAATGTGGCGGATAACGGCGGAGATATCTCCACGCAGATCAGCCTCGTCAACCAGATCGTGACTCTCATCCAGAACACAACCCAGGAAGCTGACTTTGCCGCGCTGAGCGTTGACCAGCGGGCAGAGCAGCTTCTTGCGCTTTTACGGGAGCAAGACCCCCGGCTGGCGGTAGGTAAAACCGCGGCCGACCTGAGCCGGCCGGAGACCTCCATCGCCCAGAGCAGCCTATTCACTGGGGCCATCCATGAGCCCCAGATGTATACAGAGCTCAAAAAGGAGATCGTCTCCGCCGACCGTATAGACATGCTGGTGTCCTTCATCAAATGGAGCGGTCTGCGGCTCTTGATGGACGAGCTGCGGGAGTTCACCCGAAACGGAGGGGAGCTGCGGATCATCACCACCTCCTACATGGGAGCCACCGATGTGAAAGCCATCGAGGAGCTGCGCGCCCTGCCCAACACCCAAATCAAGGTCAGCTACGATACCAAACGCACCCGGCTCCACGCCAAGACCTATGTCTTTTACCGGGACACCGGTTTCACCACGGCCTATGTGGGCTCCTCCAACCTGTCCAATGCCGCCATCTCCAGCGGTCTGGAGTGGAATGTGAAGGTCACCCGCCGGGATCTGCCGGAGACCATTGACAAGATTGCCGCCACCTTCGAGAGCTACTGGAACTCCAGCGAGTTTGAGTACTACTCCGAGGATCAAAAGGAACGGCTGGCCCGGGCGCTGAAGGCGGAAAAATACTTCGACGCCAACAACGCCGAAGTGTACACCATGGATATCGCGCCCTACTCCTACCAGCAGGAGATCCTGGACAAGCTGGAGGCGGAGCGCGCCGTCCGGGGCTACATCCGCAACTTGGTGGTGGCCGCCACTGGTACCGGCAAGACGGTGATCTCCGCGCTGGACTACAAGCGATTTTGCAAACAGCACCCCGGCAAGCCCTGTCGGCTGCTCTTCGTAGCACACCGGGAGGAGATCCTGCGGCAGAGCCTGTACACCTTCCGGGCGATTTTGAAGGACGCCAACTTCGGGGAGCTGTTTGTGGGCAGCTACCGGCCAGAGAGCATTAACCACCTGTTTCTGTCCATTCAGACCTTCAACTCCCAGGATTTTGCCGCCAAGACCGCCCCGAATTTCTACGACTACATCGTGGTGGACGAGTTCCACCATGCGGCAGCGCCCACCTACCAGAAGCTGCTGTCCTACTACCAGCCCCAGATCCTGTTGGGCCTGACCGCTACCCCGGAACGCATGGACGGCAAGAGCGTGCTGCCCTACTTCAATAACCGGATCGCCGCCGAGATCCGTCTGCCGGAGGCCATTGACCGCAAGTTGCTGTGCCCCTTCCAGTATTTCGGCGTCACCGATACGGTGGATCTGAACACGCTGAAATGGACCGCTGGCGGTTACGATAAGGGGGAGCTTTCCAATCTTTACACCTTCAGCGGCGCCGTGGCAAACCGCCGCGCCGACCTGGTGGTGTCCTCCCTTCTCAAGTATGTGACCGACATCGACGAGGTGAAGGGGTTGGGCTTCTGCGTGTCCATTGAGCATGCGGAGTTTATGTGTCGCTATTTCAACGACCGCGGAATTCCCTCCATTTTCCTGACTGGAAAATCCTCCGATGAGGAGAGAAAAAACGCTAAAGGGCGGCTGGTAGGCGGTGAGGTTCGCTTTATCTTCGTGGTAGACATCTACAACGAGGGTGTGGACATCCCGGAGGTCAACACCGTACTGTTCCTGCGGCCCACTGAGTCCCTGACCATCTTCCTCCAGCAGCTGGGCCGTGGCCTGCGGTTGGCGGAGGATAAGGAATGCCTGACGGTGCTGGACTTTATCGGCCAGGCCAACAAGCGGTACAACTTCGAGGACAAGTTTGCCGCCCTGCTGAGCAATACCACCCGCAGTGTGACCCGGGAGATCAAGGACGGGTTTGTTTCCGCACCCAAGGGCTGTTACATACAGCTGGAGAAGAAGGCCGCCAAGTATATTCTGGAGAACATCCGTGCCTCTTACGGCAATACCGCCGGGCTGGTATCCCGAGTGGCCAGCTTTGCGGAGGACAGCGGGCTGGAGCTGACTCTGGCCAACTTTCTGGAGTATTACCACCTGGACCCCAGGGCAATTTACAGGTTCTCCTCCTTTTCCCGCATCTGCGCCCGGGCGGATGTGATGGAGGATTTCAGCGAACCGATGGAGGAAACACTGACAAAAGCCTTTGGCCGGTTGGCCGTTGTGGACTCCCGACGGTGGATACGCTTTTTGCTGGACCTGCTGCCCCGTCTGGACGATGTGGACTTCGCGGCGCTGAGTGAGCTGGAGCAGAGGATGCTCCAGATGTTCTATGTGACCATTTGGGGCAAGGCTGCGGAGGGTTGGACATCCGATGAGGTTCTGGATAACCTGTACGCGCTGCCGGACAGCCCGGTGTTACTGGGTGAGCTTTTGAACCTGCTCCGCTATCGGTATGAGCAAATTGACTTCATTGACGAGCCGGTGGATCTGGGCTTTGACTGCCCGCTGGACCTCCACTGCACCTATACCCGGGACCAGCTACTGGTGGCGCTGGATTTTCTGAAACCGGCCACGGTGCGTGAGGGCGTCAAGTGGCTGTCGGAGAAACAGCTGGATGTGTTCTTCGTGACGCTGAACAAAGCGGATAAGGACTACTCGCCCACCACAATGTATCACGATTACTCCATCAACGAGAACCTGTTCCACTGGCAGAGCCAGAGCACTACAGCGGCGGCCTCTCCCACTGGGCAGCGATACATTCACCACCGGGAGCGCGGCAGCAAAGTGCTGCTGTTTGTCCGGGAGTTCAAGGCGGACCGGCTCACAGGCGGTGCAGCGGCCTATACCTTCCTGGGAACGGCCAACTATGTGAAGCATGATGGAAGCAGGCCTATGAATATTACATGGCAGCTGGATCGGCCGATTCCAGCGAAGTTTCTCAAGAAAACAAATAAACTTGTTGTGGGTTAAGGAGGGATTGGAATGACCGAAGTGGAGAAAATTGCTTATGCAAAGACCTATATCGAAAAGCTTGCCAATGGAATCAATCCATTGACGGATCAACCGGTTCCAGATTCCGATAGCATAAATAATGTTAGGATTTCCCGTTGCCTTTTTTATGTGTCTGATCTGCTGAGACAGATTGTGGAAAATGGAGGCGTATCGCAAAGAAAAACAAAAACGGAAAAAGTACCGTTTCAACTTGACTATGAAACTCGGAAAAATTTCCGCTACTCTGAGACCCCCATTCCCATCAGCGAGATCACAAGGCGCATAAATGAGCTGATCCAACCGGAAAATATGAAAAAGTTAAGCTATAAATCCCTTTTAGACTGGCTGATACAGGCAGGTTTTCTGGCGCTGATCACAAGAGAGGATGGAAAGACAACGCGAACGCCTACTGATACTGGGCAGCAGCTGGGCATTACCTCAGAGCAGCGGCAAGGGAGAAACGGAACCTATACCGTGGTCGTCTATAACAAGGCGGCCCAACAGTTCATTTTGGACAACTTGGATGCAACGATTGAATAAAGCCAAAGGTGAGGTCAATGACAGAAGTAGTAGCTGCGCTGATCTGGGATCAGGATAAGTTTATGATTTGCCAGCGCCCGGCCCACAAGGCCAGAGGGCTGCTATGGGAGTTTGTAGGTGGCAAGGTAGAGCCAGGCGAAACCAAGGAACAGGCGCTCATTCGGGAATGTCAGGAGGAGCTGGCCGTCACGCTGAATGTGGGCGAAGTGTTCATGGATGTGGTTCACGAATACCCGGATCTGACAGTTCATTTGACACTGTTCCATGCTGCCACCCGGGAGGGCGTCCCCCAGAAACTTGAGCACAATGACATCCGCTGGATCACGGTGGATGAGATTGATCAATTTGCGTTCTGCCCAGCGGATGTAGAAATCTTACGGAGGCTAAAAGATGCCTACTAAAACCTATCACAAACTGGTGCGTGACCGTATCCCAGAGATCATCGAAGCTGATGGGAAAACCTGCGTCTGTGAAACGCTTTCTGATGAGAATTACATATCCCTTCTGGATCAGAAGCTAAACGAGGAGCTGGCAGAATACCAAGAGAGCAAGTCCCTGGAAGAACTCGCTGATCTACTGGAAGTTATGCAGGCTGTCGTGAAGGCACGTGGTTGGACATTGGAAGAACTGGAGCGGGTACGGGCAGAGAAAGCGGCCAAACGGGGCGGATTTGAGAAGAAAATCTTGCTGAAGGAAGTGCAGGGATGAGCGGTTCAGCGATCCAGGATTTAGTTGCAGAAAAGATAAAAATACTTTACAGCATATCTCAGGAACTGGAAGACCTGTTTCCTGGAAGGCACTATACGCCAGACGGCCACATGATTGGGAGTATTGGTGAAGCTTTGGCAGCCTGTTGCTATGGGCTAAAGCTATTCGAAGCATCGGAGAAAACACATGATGGACAAGCCCCCGATGGACGCCTGGTTCAGATCAAAGCAACACAAATTAATCGTATTGCTATTTCCAGTGAGCCGGAATGGCTGCTCGTGCTGAAGATACATAAAGACGGCTCTTTTTCCGAGGAGTACAACGGGCCCGGCAAACTGGCCTGGGAGCATTGCGGGAAAATGCAGAAAAATGGTCAGCGCCCTATTTCTCTGGCAAAACTGCGGCAACTTCAAACAAGAGTCCCGCAATCTGAACGACTAAAGCAAATAATGTGAGGTGACCTCCATGCCTACCTACCGCTCCGCCTCCGGCAGCAGTGCTGAAGACCTGTTCATAGAACTGTTCTCTGACACCTTCGGCGCTGAGAAAGCCGGCTACCTCTACTCTCAATATCCCTTCTCTGACATCTACCAGAACAGCCGGTTTGCTGACTTTCTGATTGAAAACGGCGGACGTAGGGTGGCTATCGAGATCGACGATGAGGCTTCTCACAACCCCAAGCTGATCTCCCAGAACAAGTTCTACGATGACCTGCTCAAGCAGAACAGCATGATCTATCTGGGCTGGGATGTGTACCGCTGGGCGGTGCGGCAGATGCAGCAGCAGCCGGAGACTGTGAAAGACGAGCTGCGAGTTTTCCTGGGCCAGCACCCCAGTTTCAGGGAAATCGAGGACTACCTCCCCACCCAGCGGGGCAAGTCCCTGGACGGCTCCAAACTGGAACTGAAGGAGCACCAGAAACAGGCTTTGGCAGCTTTGGAGGAGATGCGCTGCAACTTCGAGACCATTGCCCTTCTCTACCACGCAACGGGCACCGGCAAAACGGTGACCGCCGTCATGGATGCCAAACGATTCGGCAAGCGCACGCTGTTCCTGGCCCACACAGTGGAACTGGTAGACCAAGCCACCAAGACCTTCCGGGAACTGTGGCCCAGGGCCACGGTGGGCCGCTATGTGGAGAGCATGAAGCAGGGCAACGCCTTCGTGGTGTGCGGCAGCATCCAGAGCGTGGCACTGAATCTGGAGCGGTTCAAACCGGATGACTTCGGATACATCATCGTGGACGAGGCCCACCACGCCTCCGCCGATACATACCAGAAAGTCCTGGCCTACTTCACGCCGGAATTCACCCTGGGCTTGACCGCTACACCGGAGCGGGCCGACGACAAGAATATCCTGGATATCTTCAAGAACACCGCCCACAAGTTGGATATCCAGACCGCCGTAGAGATTGGCGAACTGGTGCCGGTGCGGTGTATCCGCATTCACACCAATATTGACCTGACCAAGGTGCGGTTCAACAGCGTCCAGTACAACATCCGGGATCTGGAGAGCAAGATCTATGTGCCGGAACGCAATCAACTCATTGTGGACACCTGGCTCCAGTATGTGAAGGACAAGCGGACGGTCATCTTCTGCGCTTCCGTCAAGCACGCTCAGGAGATCGCCGGGCGGCTCCATGACGCTGGTGTGGCCGCTGAGGCTGTGTCCGGCGAGATAAAGGCCAGCGACCGCCGGGAGGTGCTGGCCCGGTTTGAGAAGGGCGAGACCAAAGTGCTGTGCGCCTGTGATCTGCTCAACGAGGGCTGGGACTGCCCAGCCACCGAGGTGCTGTTTATGGCCCGACCCACCATGTCCAAGGTGCTCTATACCCAGCAGCTGGGCCGCGGCATGCGGCTGTCCCCCGGCAAGGAGAGCCTGATGGTGTTTGACTTCGTTGACAACGCCAGCCAGTACAACATGCCCTACTCCATGCACCGGCTGTTCCGGTTGAAGGAGTACAAGCCCGGCGCTCTGGTGTTGGGCACCAAACAGCAGAAAACCGCCGAACAGGGCCTCTACGACCGGGGCGAGCGCCCGGATGCCCTCATCGACTGGCCGGTGGACGCCCTGGACTATGAATTGGTGGACATCTTCAACTGGCAGGAAGAAGCCGCCGGCATGATCTCCCAGATGGAGTTCGTCCGCCGGGTGGATGTGCAGACCGAGACCATCGAGCGGTATGTCCGGGATGGCCTTCTGGTGCCAGACCTTGTGGTACCCATGAGTGAGCACCGAACCTTCAAGTACTTCAAAGAGGAAACTCTCCAGAAGTATGCGAAACAGTACGGCTGGACGCTCATTGACGACTCTAACCGCAAAGATCTGTTCCTGGATATGGTGCGGCAGATGGACATGAGCTACTCCTACAAGCCGGTGCTACTCAAGGCGGTGCTGCTGTTTGCCGACGACAAAGGCCGGGTGAAACTCAGCGATATCGTCACCTACTTCCGGGAGTTCTATGAGGCCCGCCGGGCGGCCGGGCTGGTGGTGGAAAAGGCCAACAGCATTTATACCAAGGGCGGCTACACCGACGCCCAGGCCCAGCGGAATATCCTGTCCAACCCCTTCAAGCGGTTCGAGGATATGCAGATGCTCCACCATACCAAGACTCTGGGCGTAATCCAGGTGGACGAATCTGTCTGGAAGAAACTCACCCGGGAGGAGAAGCAGGAGAGCGAGCGGATCTGCAATGAGAAGCTGGAGCAGTATTATGGCCGATTCCAGGTTGCGCAAACGGAAGGTGACCTCAAATGAATCAAGAGATATTGAAAAAACTGAAAAGTACCCCGGAGCTGTCACCGGATGTACACGACGGCAGCTATGAACTGGTGCATACGATTGTATCCGCTTATCGTGATGTGAATGAAGCCACGCTGGACTACCAGGATCTCAATGCCATTTATCTCATGTGCATTGGAACATGGCGGCACAGCTATGACAAAAAGCATGAAGCTATCCATGCAACGCATCTGCCCGAGGTGCGCAAACAAGAATTGGACCATCTGATTGATGACCTGAAAAGCCGGGCGGATGCTGGCGTGTATAAGCACCAGGAAAAAGCTGTCTCAGGAACAGGCCATATTGGAATGTTTGGTACTGGTTTTTACTCGTTCCAGGGCAAGACAGATATCCAATCCGTGCGCGCTTTTATCAGAATGTGCGTGGATCTTCTGGATATGACAGACGATGAGGAGATGTTTCAGCGTGCTGCATCGGTGTTGACGAAATCGTTCCGTGGAATGCAGGCCGCTGCAGCCTCTGTGGTACTGCACTGCTTAAAACCGCTTACCTTCCCTGTCATCAACAGCAATGTGGGCAGTGAGGATATTTTTACAGCACTGGGGATTGAACTGAAATCCCGGGGTAAGCTGGAAGCTTATATAGATAACTGTCGGAAAATCAAAGATTTCCGGGATGCCAATTTCTCTTTCAAAAATTATCGGATTCTGGATATGGCAGCGTGGGAGCTGTCTGCCGATCCCATCCGTCGTGTTATCAGCCAATACAAGGAATCCTTTGCCGCCTGGTTTCCGGAAGAAGCGTATAAGTGGCGGGCAGTCCAATGCTTCCAGGAGCACTGGAATCCAGAGAGCTCGGATTTTGCAGAAATGCTGAAGGAATCCTTGGCCCAGGCGGGAAATCTGCTGGACACCAATTACTCGTTTCCCTGTAAGATGATCACATTTTTTGCGGGAAAGGAGCCTGATATGGTCCGCTCTATGTTTCAGCAGCTCTTGGCTCCCAGAGCGGATATTGTCGAGCAGATCCAAAACTTTAAGCAAAGTGCGGATACCCTGTTAGCCAAGTATCAGTTCAAAGAAAGCATGAAGCAGCATTATCAAGGGGACCGCACAATCTGTACCTATTTATTTTTTGCACAGCCCGATCGGTATTTTCTCTATCAATACGGGAAACTCAAGGCTTTTCTGGCAGAGACCGGCTTGCAAGCCACCTGTAAAATGGGAGATAGCCATAATGTACTTACCTACCAGGAGATTGCCAACCGGGTCCTTTCCTGCGTTCAGCAGGACAGTGAGCTGCTGAATCTGTTTGAAACCAAGCGGGCAGAGCTGGACAGCTCGTATTATCCCGATTCCGCACATCACCTTTTGACGGATGACATCATCTACTATGGAAGCCAGCTTTATAAAAGCGACTACTGGCCGTCCCCGGCAGAGTATGATCCGGAGATCAGCGCAGAACAGTGGTTGGATCTTCTTGCAGACAGATCCGTCTGCACAGCAGAAAATCTGGAGATTCTGAAAACCATGCAAGGATTGGGCGGCGAGGCGACCTGTAAACAGCTGAGCCTACAATCTGGAGGGACTTCTGCACATTATAATAGCAGTATGGTTCAGCTCGCCAGACGGGTACAGGAGAAAACAGGCTGCCCGTTGGTTCAGAATGAAAATGAGGATCAGAAATGGTGGCCAATTCTGTTTGTGGGCCGCACAGCCCTTCCAGGCCAGCCTGGTACATACTCCTGGAAACTTCGTGATGAATTGGCAGATGTACTAAAGCTTCTATCGCAGAAAGAGGTGAACAATCCAATGCCTTTTGCAAAGAATACAATTCTTTATGGCCCTCCGGGAACGGGTAAGACTTACCAGACCGTCAACTATGCTGTGGCAATCATTGAGGGGAAATTGTTGGAAGATGTCCAGGCAGAAAACCATGAGGAGGTTCTGAAGCGATACCGGCAGTATCGGCAGGATGGGCGGATTGAGTTCACCACCTTCCACCAGTCTTTTGGATATGAAGATTTTATCGAGGGAATTCGTCCTAAGTTCTTCGGCGAAAACGAGGAAGAAGCTGGTGAGATCCAATACGAGATTACAAAGGGCATATTCAAAGCGTTTTGTTTGAAAGCTCAAATTCCAATCGCAGATGCCAAGCAATCTCCCTACGGTTTTTCTGATACACCTTCTGTTTGGAAAGTCTCTCTCGGCGGTACAGGAGGGCATCCGCTTCGCAATTACTGCATGCAAAACGACTGTATTCGCATTGGATGGGATGAGTATGGCGAAACCGTTACAGACGAAACGAATTACTTTGTTGGTGGAAAGTATGTGCTGAACGCATTTTTGAATCGGATGCAGTTAGGAGATATTGTCCTTTCTTGCTATTCTGCCCGAACCATTGATGCTATCGGCGTTATCACCGGTGATCCAGAATGGCTCCCAAATGAAGATCACTATAAGCGGTCCCGAAAAGTGAACTGGCTCCTGAAAGGTAAGAAAATTGATATCGAAGAGTTTCAATTATCGCGTTCGCTGGTTCAATCCACAGTGTATCAGCTGGATACCACTGCGGCTGAAGTTATCAAAGTTCTTGAGAAAAACGGCTTTGCGCCGACAACTGCGGTAGAAACAAAGCCCTATGTATTTATTATTGACGAGATCAATCGTGGAAATATTTCTAAAATTTTTGGAGAACTGATCACATTAATTGAACCCTCCAAACGTCTCGGCCAAAGTGAGGGATTACAAGTTAGACTGCCGTATTCTCAAAAGCTTTTCGGGATTCCTGATAATGTCTATCTGCTTGGTACTATGAATACGGCCGACCGTTCCATTGCTATGTTGGATACTGCCCTTCGCCGCCGGTTTAGTTTCACGGAAATGATGCCAGACAGTGGCGTTCTGGATGGTGTAGAGGTCGAGGGCATTTCCATCAGCGGTTTGATTACGACGCTAAATCGCCGGATCGAGGTTCTGTTTGACCGGGAGCATACGCTGGGACACGCTTTCTTTACCCCTCTCCGTCAGTCCCGCTCCATTCAGACCCTGGGCGAAATCTTCCGGGATAAGGTCGTTCCACTTCTGCAGGAGTACTTCTATGACGACTATGAGAAGATCTGTCTGGTGCTGGGAGATAAAAAGCGTCCAGAACATCAGCGATTTTTCAAGGTTGAAACAGCCGATCTTCAGAGCTTGTTCGGTACAGATCTTGAATTTGAGGTAAACCCCACATACCACATCAATCCGGCCGCTTTCTTTGATGTCGAAGTGTATCGGAATCTCTGACTGACGTATTCCATTGGGAGGTGAACTCCATTGAAACAATATACCATTCGGGAATACATGGGGTTTACCCGCAATGGACCGCCGCGGGCAGGCATGATCTATTTGCCAGAACACGCTTTCGATCAGCTGGAGCAGTTTATTTTATCCAATCGGGACACAAATTCCGGTGCTGAACCGCTGGAGTTGATGAGCCTGAGCGCAAGGCCCGGTTTGGGTAAGGTAATTACTGCGAAAAATTATGTGGGTGTCGTTACCACCAGAGACGGAACAGAGATTGAAATTTTGCCCAAACTGACGCTGGCAAAGGACAACAGTGACCAAGCTGTCCGAAAGGTGTTTCTCACCATGCTGCGAACGGTCCAGGAGGCTCCGTTCAAGACATTTCGCACCGCCCACCTGAATACTTCCCGTATGCGCTTGCTGGATCTGTTTGTGCGCATGTTTTTGGACGAGACCCATCGGCTAATTCAACGCGGTTTAAAATCGGATTATACGGTAAAACAGGACAACGAAACTTGTGTCCATGGAAAAATCGTATTCTCGGAGCATATCCGAAAGAATCTGCTGCACCGGGAACGAATCTTCATGGAGTACGATGTATTCAGCGTGGATTGCCCGGAAAACCGCCTGGTCAAGTCCACGGCGCTCTACTTGCAGCGGCACACCACGGATTTACAAAACCGCAAGGATCTGCGGATCGTGTTATCCGTCATGGAGCAAGTTCCTGTTTCCAAAAATGTGGAGCAGGATTTTCAGAGATGTGGGCAATCCCGCTCCATGGAAGACTACCAGCGACTTCTGGAGCTGTGCCGGGTATTTTTGCAAGGAAAGAGTTTTACCGCCTTTTCCGGCGGGCAGGCGGCCTTGGCCCTTCTGTTCCCCATGGAGCGGATTTTTGAGAGCTATGTGGCAGCAGTTCTGCGTCGGCAATTGGATTCCAAGCAATATCGTGTTCATGTGCAGGCAAAGGGGAAATATCTCTTTGAACTGCCCCGGAAGCAGTTTGCCCTGCGGCCGGATCTGGTCATTGAAGATTTGAACAGCGGGGAAAAGACTGTATTGGACACCAAGTGGAAACTTCTGTCCCCTCAGTGGCACAATTACGGAATCTCACAGGCTGATATGTACCAGATGTACGCATACCAGAAGGAATATCAGGCGAAACAGACGGTGCTGCTTTATCCGGATTGTGAGGCAATGGCAGATCAGAAAATTCCTCTCTGCTATTCTTCTTCCAGCGGGAGCCTGGTCAGGGTGCAGACTTTGCATTTGGATTCTCCGATTGCTATGGTTGAAGCAGTGAGAGAGTTACTGGATGTAGCGTCCCAGCCTTCAAAATAGCAATATACGGCCATCAAGAAGAGAGTACAGCAAAACGGCGGAAGGAGGTCTGCGATGGACAGCAAAAAATACATGCTCCTGATCAACGTGCAGGACAAGACTGACTCCGTCGCCAGTTTCCGTTTCCAGGACGGTATGTGCGAGGTGGTCTATACCACTTCCCCTAAAACTTATCGCTACCGTGCCGAAAAAGTGCAGCTCCTAAAAGTACAGAGCCGAATTGATCCCACGCAGTTTATCATTACCGTGGACGGAAACCCTCTTTCGCAGGTTGATGAGATTTTGGATTTTGGCCCCTTTTACCGTTTCCTCCGAACTGGGAAAACGGCTCTTACATACCCAAAAAGCCAAGTGGAACTCCAGAAAAACTGCCTCACAAACCAGAAACAGGTGGGCATTTTTGAGTACTTCAAAGAAACGGCAGCGGCGGTCAGTCTGGTGGCTGAAGGCGGTCTCAATATCCTGAGTGCCCAGTACGAGCGAATCAAAAGTGTCAGCGATGCAACTGTACTGTCCTGCTACCTGGACTCTTCCAAGAAGCCAGCGGTGCGGGCGCTCCCTGCGGCAGTCATCTACCCCTTTGGCCTGAATCAGAGCCAGAAAACAGCGGTGGAGAACGCCCTTTCCTCCCAGGTCAGCATCATCCAGGGGCCTCCCGGTACCGGAAAGACACAGACCATTCTGAATATCATCGCCAATGCGGTCCGAAACGGCCAGACCGTGGCCGTTGTCTCCAATAACAACTCCGCCACCTTGAATGTGGCGGAAAAACTGGAAAAGAAAGGGTTCTCTTTCCTAACCGCTTTTCTGGGGAGCCGTGCCAATAAGGATCATTTTCTGGAGGCACAGACGGGCCGATATCCCGATATGTCGGCGTGGGTCCTGGAACCGGAGGAGAAGTCCCAGCTGGACCAAGTGGTGACGGAGCTCTCCAAAGAACTCAGCGAGATGCTCAACGGGAAGAACCGCATTGCCGCCATTGAGCAGGAACTTCTGCAGCTGACGTCGGAGCAGCACTATTTCGGTGAGTACTACAGCACCTATGCCCAGGCACCCAAAGATGAGGTGAAAGGGCTCTCCTCTCAAAAGATTTTGTCCCTCTGGTTAGAGTATGAACAGCATGCTCAGCTGGAAAGTAAATTGGGTCTGCTCCAGAAGATATCCATCCTGTTTCGATTCAACCGCAGTGCGCTGAAAGTGTTCCTCCAGGCACCGGAACTGGTGATCCCGTATCTCCAGCGGCAATTCTATGTGGTGCGCCGGCAGGAATTGATGGAAGAGCGGGCTCAACTGGAGAAGAAGCTGGAGCAGTATGCCTTTGATAAAAAGATGAAGGAACTGACGGAAAAGTCTCTGCGGTTATTCCGGGCGGAACTGAGTGAAAAGTTCCATTGGCAGGAGCATCGCAAATGTTTTGAAATACGGGATTTCCGGGGAAGATCCCAGGAATTCAATCGGGAATACCCGGTAATCCTGAGCACGACCTACTCCATCAAGGGCACCTTGAACTTTGAGCATACCTACGATTATCTCATCGTGGATGAGGCTTCTCAGGTGGATCTGGCCACCGGCGTACTTGCCTTCGCCAGCGCCAAGAACATCGTCATTGTAGGCGATCTCCAGCAGCTCCCTAATGTGCTGGACAGCCAGAACATTCAGAAAAGCGAGGAAATCTGGGTACGGTATTCCCTCTCGGAAACTTATCATTTCACCGCTCACAGTCTGCTCTCCTCTGCGATTGCTGCATGGCCGGAGGCTCCTACCGTTCTTCTGCGGGAACACTATCGCTGCCATCCCAAAATAATCAATTTCTGCAACCAGAAATTCTATGGTGGGAAGCTCATCGTCATGACAGAGGATCATGAAGAGCCGGATGTCCTTACCATGTACCGGACAGCACCCGGCAACCACGCCCGTGGTCACCTGAACCAAAGACAAATTGATGTGATCCGGCAGGAGGTTCTTCCCAGCCTGGAAAGACAGGGATATGGGAGTATTGGCATTATCACGCCGTACCGGGACCAGGTGGCAGCAATCAAAATGCAGCTTGGCAAGGAATTGGAAGTGGCTACCGTCCATAAGTTCCAGGGCCGAGAGAAGGATGCCATCGTCCTGACTTCCGTGGACAATGTCATTACGGACTTTGTGGATGATCCCCGGATGCTGAATGTAGCAGTCTCCCGGGCAGTCAAATCCCTGACCGTCATTACCTCCCAGGACCCGCAGAATGACCGAACCAACTATGGCGATCTGGCCCGCTACATTGAGTACAACAACTGTGCGGTGATTGAGAGCGCGGTGTACTCCGTTTTTGATCTGCTCTATCAGGGGTATGCTGAGCAGCGGCGGGCCTTTCTGAAAAAGCACGGGCGAGTTTCCGAATACGACTCAGAAAATCTTGCCTATACTGTGATCCAGAATATCCTTCAAAAAGCAGAGTTTTCTTTTGTGGACTGCGCGGCCCATGTGTCCCTGGTCAATCTGGTGAAAGACTACTCCATGTTAACGGAGGAAGAAACTATGTACGCCCGTAATCCCTTGACCCATGTGGACTTTCTCTTGTTCCGCCGGATGGACAAATCGCCTCTGCTGGCCATAGAGGTAGACGGTGCCGCTTTCCATGCCGCAGGGAGCATCCAGGCGGGCAGAGATGAAAAGAAAAACCGAATTTTTGAGCGGTGCGGGATTCCGCTGCTACGGCTTCGGACAGATGGAAGCGGAGAGAGGGAGCGCATGGAGCAGGCGCTGCTGGCGGCAGTTTCCAACAGCTGATAGAACACCGACACCATACAGAGAAGAGGAAAGACAAGATGAACGTCATCTGCTTCGGCGACTCCAACACCTACGGATATGATCCCCGAGGTTATTTCGGCGGACGCTATGACGGGGACAATCGATGGGTGGACATCCTGGCCGCGGAGACTGGCTGGACCGTCTACAACATGGGGCAGAATGGCCGGGAGATCCCGCCTGCCGCTCCAACCTTCCCCGCTGATACAAATCTGCTGATCGTCATGCTGGGGACCAACGATCTGCTCCAGGGCCGAAGCCCGGAACAGGCCGCTGAGAGGCTGGAACGATTCCTTGCGGCTGTTCCGTTAGACCGAAGCAAAATCCTACTGATCGCACCGCCGCCGATGGTTATGGGCGAGTGGGTCCCAAATCCGCAGCTCATTGACGACTCCCATACCTTCGCCCGGCTCTGTCAGGATCTGGCGGAGCAAATGGGCATCCGCTTTGCCGATGCGGGAAGATGGGAGATCCCTCTGGCCTATGACGGCGTACACTTCACAGGGCAAGGGCATAAAGCCTTTGCCACCAAACTTCTGGAGGAACTCAAATGAAACGAATCTTACCCCTACTCATTTCACTTTTGCTGTTGCTGGCCGGATGCGGCGGGAATGCCGCAGACGGCTCCTACCAGCAAATCACCCAGGAAGAAGCCAAAGAGATGATGGACTCCCAGGAGGTCATCATTCTGGATGTGCGGGAGCAGGACGAGTACGACAGTGGCCACATTCCCGGCGCTGTCCTGCTGCCGGTGGGTAGCATTGACGAAACAACTGCCGCCGAGGTGATTCCTGACAAGGATTCCACGGTGCTGGTCTATTGCCGCAGCGGAAACCGCAGTAAGACTGCCTCCTCCGCGCTGGCCGAGTTGGGCTACACCAACATCTACGAATTCGGTGGTATCAGCACCTGGCCCTATGAGACGGAGTCGTAAAAAGGCTGATTGAGTATGATTCATGAAGCAAATGACCTGGGAAGATGACTGCCACAGTAAGCCACCCTCAAATTTTGCGTGAGAATAAAACAAAGAAAAGACTCCGCCATTTACAGCAGTTCTGTGCTCCGCTATACTGAGGGTAAGAAAACAAATGTGAGGTGACCGGATGGCGGAAAGAAAAATCCGGGCCGGGTACTACCGGCGGTACGACGGCAAGCTGATCTATCTGGTCACGGCGGCTGAGGATGCTGAAACCGGTGAGGAGACGGTCATCCTGCGCTCCTATTCTTTTTCTGAGGTTCCGCAGTACTTCACAATGAGCAAGAAATCCTTCTGTGAATTCGTGGAGGTGAACGGTGAGCGGAGAGCCAAGTACAAGCGGGTCACCAATATGAAAATCACCGAGGCAGTCATCTCCAATCTTGCTGAGGACGGTATGCGCGGGCCGATCCGCAAAAAGAGCGCGGAGCGGGATGCGGAATACGACTCCCGCGTTTATCAAACCGCGCCCACCTACCTTGCATACGCCAAAGACCTCTGCGAGAACTATCATTTCGATTCGGCCAAATATCGTCTCTGCATGAACGAGAAGCGGTATGCCGCCATCACCCGAAGCGACTTTGTAAAGCTGAAAGAGGACATACAGTTTCTGGACAACGCGCTGAAGACGGTGCTGCAGGATCACCAGGCGTACTTCCAGGAACGGTTCGTGGACGGTCTGTCCATCCGCAAGTACGCGGAAGCCCATCAGCTGAACCGCGGCAGCGTGGACTACCTGCAAAAGAAGCTGCTCACCGCGCTGGCGCAGCTGCTGAAAGAGCGGGATGAAGCGGACGGGATCTGTCGTCTGCGTCCCAAAACAACTTGATACGCTTACATCAGGACGAGAGCGTCTGCCGAATGGCAGGTGCTCTTTTTCTGTCAATTTTATGTCAGTCCGCTATATGGTTCGGCTAAGTAGTGAGGGGGTATTTTCAAAATGAATTTTGAGGAACGGTCAATCGAGAATACACAGCTGCTCTGCGGTGAGGTGATGCCCATGTCTGAGTGAGCAAGTGTATGTGTGGCTAATGATGTTCGTGCTGCAAACGAAGAAAGGACAGGAGGTGCTGTATGAAGTTCCGGCAGTGGCCCAAACGCGATCCCAACAAAAACTATTTTCTGGTTCCCAACGAAGTGTTTCACATCGGTCTCAGTCACCCGGAGATCTCGATCTACTGCTATCTGCTGAGCATCGAGGACAGAGAAACCTATCAGTGCTGGCCCAGCTACAAGACCATCGGCAAAGCGCTGGGGATGTGCCAAAACACGGTCAGCAAGTATGTGCGCAGCCTGGAGGAGAAAGGTCTTATCCGCACCGAGCCGACCATGATACGAAGCAAGGACGGCAGGCCGCTCAACGGAAATCTGCTCTACACCATCTGCCCCATCCAGGCGGCGGTAGAATCGTTCTATGAGCGGCAGCTCCGGCAGGTGGAGGAGGATACCGCCCGTCGGAGAGCGGCGGAGCGTCTGGCGGAATCCGCCCGCAGAAGCCCCCAGAACGCCCTATGTGCGCCTTTGGGGGAGCCTGCGGAGCTGGATACCCCCTCGGGCGTGGAGAGCGGATTTGGGCCGCTTTCGGGGGCGTTTCCAAAGCCGACTTCTGAATCACTTCCGGGGGTGGAGGAAAAAGCGGGGACGAAGGAAAAAGCAGGATAAAACCCTGGCGCCGCAAGCGCCGCCCGGCCGGTCACGTCTGCCCGCAGTGCGGGCAGTTTCGGGGAGCGTAGGCTGGCGTCTTTGACGGGCAGAAAATAGGCCGCTGGCGTCAGCTTTCCCCCAAACCCCTGTGTTGCAGGCTTTTTGCCGATGTCTGTTGGGAAAAAGGAGGATTTTATGGGTAACGAAACGAAGGAGCGGCTTCCACTGCGGATGAAGCCGGAAACCAGCCGCAGGCTGGAGCAGTGGTACGCCGCGGACAACTGCCGGAGCAAAAATGAGTTCGTGGAAAAGGCCGTCAACTTTTATGTGGACTATCTGGAGATGCAGGACAACCAATCCCTGCTGCCCACGGCGCTCCTGGCCGCGCTGGACGGCAGGCTGGGCCGGCTGGAAGATCACATCGCCAGGCGGGAGTTCACCCGGGAGGTGGAGCTGGATCTGCTCATCGGGATCATCGCGGATGCGGTGGAGGTGGACCGGGATGATCTGAAACGCAGGCGGGCGCAGAGCGTTCGGAACGTGAAAGCCACCAACGGTCTCATCTCGCTGGAGAAGCAAGCACGCTCCGCCGGGGAGCCGGACTGGGATGGTGACGAATGGCCAGACTGATCCTGAAAAGTCCCTACATCAAAAGCACCGGCGGCGCGGCCGGGTACCTCCGCTACATCGCAACCCGGGAGCGGGTGGAGATCCTTCCGGATGACCGTCCGCCCACCCGAAAGCAGGAGCAGCTCATCGCCAAGCTGGTGAAGGACTTCCCCGACACCAAAACTCTCTACGAGTATGAGAGCTACCAGGCCAAGCCCACCAAGGCAGCGGCCTCCGCATTCCTCACCCTGGCGCTGGAATCCAACTGGGATGCACTCCATCAGTCGGAGCAGTATATGAAGTACATCGCCACCCGGCCCCGGGCGGAACGGCTCGGTTCCCACGGGCTGTTCGGCGACAGCGACGGCGTGTCGCTGGAAAAAGCGATGGCAGAACTGGAGCAGTACACCGGAAATGTGTGGACGCACATCATCTCTCTCAAGCGTGAGGACGCGGCGCGTCTGGGATTCGACAACGCCGCGGCATGGAGAAATCTCATCCGCGCCCACCGCAACGAGATCGCGGCAGCGATGAAAATACCGCCCGCGGACTTCCGCTGGTACGCGGCCTTCCACGACGAGGGCGAGCATCCGCACATCCACATGATGGCCTGGTCGGCCACGCCCGGACAAGCATACCTTTCCAAAGAGGGCATCCGTCAGATCAAGTCCAGGCTGACCAACGACATCTTCCGGGACGAGATGCTCCACCTTTACGAGCAGAAGTCGGAGTCCCGGGACGAGCTGGTGCGGCAGGCGCGGCGGGCCATGCTGGAGCTGGTGCAGGCGATGCGGGACGGTCTGTGCGACCACCCAGAGGCCGAACAGCTCATGCAGGAGCTGGCGGCGGGGCTGGGGACGGTCAAGGGAAAGAAGTCCTACGGCTATCTTCCCAAGCGGCTCAAGGGGCTGGTGGATGAGATCGTGGACCAGATGGAGCGGCTCCCTGTTGTGAGTCAGTGCTACGACCAGTGGCTCTTGCTTCAAGGAAAGGTGGATGGCTATTACCACGACACGCCTCGGGAGCGACTCCCGCTCTCCCAAGAGAAGGAGTTCCGGCAGATCAAAAACGCTGTCGTCCGGGAAGCGGAGCGGCTGCGGTTGGGCCAAATTACCTTCGAGGAGCAGGACATGGGCCAGCGGGACGATCCGGAGCAATTCCCAAATGCGCCCTATGCGTACTGTACGCTACGGGAGGTCATCCGCAATGAAGAGCTGACACTGGAGGAGCGGAGCGGCGCGGTATCAGAGCTGGAAAAGCTGGCCAAGGGCGGCGACCGCTACTCCCAATACCTGCTGGGCAAGCTCTGGAGGGACGGTCCTCTGCTGATTCCCGATGGGGCAAATGCCCGGTATTGGTTCGAGCAGGCCGCCCGGCAGGGGCATCCGGCGGCGCAGTATGCCCTTGCCAAGCTGTACCTCTCCGCCGATCTGGAGGTCCATGACACCGCGCGGGGCGTGGACTGGCTGCGCACCGCCGCGGCAGGCGGAAACAGCTGGGCCATGTACCGACTGGGCAAAGAGCTGCTCAAGGGTGAGACCACAAAACAGGATGCGGCGGCTGCGGTGGAGTGGTTCACCCGATCCGCCAAGGGCGGGAATCCCTATGCCCAGTATCTGCTGGGCAAGCTGTACCTTATGGGAAAGGAAGTGCCCTCGGATGAGGAGCAGGCTGTCCTCTGGCTGACCCGGTCGGCGGAGCAGGGAAACGAATACGCCCGGTACCTTCTGGATCACAGGGAAGAACAGCGTCCGCCCGATGTGATGCTGGCGGTGACCCGGCTGCTCTACCACATGAGCCGGATCTTCCAGGACAACTCCCTGCCAAAGTCCCGCCCCGGCGGCATCCAGATCGACCGCAAGCGGCTCAGAAAGCTGCGGGAGAAGAAAATCGCTCAGGGCCACAAGCCGGATGACCATGAGGAGCAGCAGCCCGAAATGACGATGTGAGCGGCGCAGAAAATGGGCCGCAAAACAAGGAATAAAATCCCTTCCGCGGGAAGGGTAGAAAGGAATCCGATGAAACGATCCAAGTATAACTCGTTCAATGAACTCCCCCTGATGCTGACCGTGCAGGATGTGGCCGATGTGCTGGGCATCGGGCTGGCCCACGCCTACGAGGTGGCCCACCGGAAGGACTTCCCCACCATCACCCTGGGCAGCCGCATCATCGTCCCCCGTGATAAGCTCATGGCGTGGATCGAGGAGCAGGCGGCCAAAAAGACGGAAATATTTTAGTAGCTATTCCCGGGATTCTGTGGTATTTGTTTGTGTTGCCAAGGAGGGATGAAAAATGGCAAAGAAACGAGCAAACGGCGAGGGCAGCATCCGCAGAAAGCCCAACGGCCGCTGGGAGGGCCGATACACACAGGGCATCGACCCCAGCACTGGCCGCGCCATTCAAAAAAGCGTATCCGCCAAAACACGGGCTGAGTGCAAGGAGAAGTTGGACCGGGCCATCCGGGACAACCGGGGCATCCCGATGAATCACAACGAGGATTACACCGTGGCGGAGTGGTGCAGTCTGTGGTTTGAGACCTACAGCAAGCCGGTGATTCGCCCCAACACCGCCAAAACCTATGCAAATATCATCGAGAACCACATCGTACCGGCCATCGGAATGGTCAAGCTCAAGCGGCTCACCGCCATCCAGATCCAGAAGATGTACAACGATTCCAAGGCCCGCGGGCGGGTACAGCGGTTTGATACGCAGACCAACGCGGCCCTGTCCGGCAGCACGGTCCGGCGCATCCACATGGTGCTGTCCTCGGCGCTGAAGCAGGCGGTCAAGGAGCGGATCATCCCCTACAACCCCTGCGACAACTGCCGCATCCCGCGTAAAGAGCACCGGGAGATGACCATCATCCCGCCGGAGAAGCTGGGGGTATATCTCCGCGAGGCGGAGAAGTACGGCGTCCTGCCCATGTTCTTCCTGGAGCTGTCCAGCGGCCTGCGGCGCGGGGAGCTGCTGGCGCTGCTGTGGGATGACCTGAACGTAAAGGACCGCATCCTCTCGGTGAGCAAGCAGGTCACCCGCATCGACGGGGAGCTGGTGGTGACCGAGCCGAAGACCAAGAACTCCATCCGCAGGGTGGCGCTGTCCCAGCAGGCGGTGGACATCCTGGTGCGGGAGCACGAACAGCACCCGGACAACCCCATCCTGTTCCCATCGCCCCGCACCGGCGGTTACTGGAGCCCGGACGCAGTGTCCAGGATCAACCGCAAGCTGCTGGAAATGGCCGGCATCGAGGAGCACGTGCGCTTCCACGATCTCAGGCACACCTTCGCCACCATGGCCCTCTCCAGCGGCGTGGACGCAAAGACCCTGTCCAGCATGCTGGGCCACTTCAGCGCCGGGTTCACCCTCGACACCTATACGCATATCACCAACGAGATGCAGAGGGGCGCGGCGGAGAAGATCGGCGGCTTCATGGAAACGGCCACGGCCAAACCGGACCCCGAGCCGCCCGACCCGCCGGAGGAGAGCCGGTGCAAGGTGATCCCGTTCGAGAGAGTGGGGTAAAATAGGTCCCTATATGCACAGTCAGAGTGCATCCCCTGCGGATGCACTCTGACTGCGCTTCGTGTTTAGCGCACCTGGTTATCGGATCTGCTTCACCATCAATCCGTGGCGGTTGCAGTAGCAATACAGGTATCCTCGGCCCCGGAGACGAAACCTACACTCTGCGTTTCCTTCCGGGTACAGCTTGATCATCTGAAACTTTTCGGATGTCACATAGGCCAAAAAGGAGATGTAGTGGGACTTTGTCATGGAATGATGGACGGTGATGAAGTGCTCGTCTTCTACCGGCTCAATCTGGATCTCGTGGTGCTCGTCCGGCGCCTCAGCCTCCAAAGCCGGAAGAGACACACCGCAGCAGCTGATGACCGTATCCCCCAGGGTGTGGATCACGTTGCCGCAGATGGGGCAGACGTACAGCTTGGAGCGAAGCAGATTGGCGGATCTGTTTTGATTGATGACAGCGTCGCCTTTCATGAGTTCCATGACAGAGACACCCAAGGCGGCGGAAAGCGGCTCGAGGAGCGAGATATCCGGCAGCCCTTTGGCGGTCTCCCACTTGGAGATCGTCTTGCTGCTGACATCGATCTTATCTGCAAGTTCTGCCTGCGTCATCTTTTTCTGCTCCCGCAGCTGCTTGATGGTGTTGCCGGTGACATATAAATTCATGAGTTTGATCTCCTGTACAAAGATTTTATCGAGATTATAGCAGGAGGAGTGCGGCTTCACAACCTACGCAGCGTAGACATGCAGCCAGGAGCGGCGGAGAAGATCGGCGGCTTCACGGAAATGGACAGGTCAAGCCGGAACCGCCTATAATGCACGAAAAAGCATACCTGTCTATATTCAACCAGCAGTTCAATGACAACTGATCAAGTTTGGAGTATGCTTGACCCATCAAATCGTTCCGCCGGGGAGTGACATAGGGAGGTATGATCCATGAATATGAAAGACGCGTTTCGATTCCAGAATAAATTGAAGGGCCTGATGTGTGAGGCCACTGCCATCCTTCAGGACCGGCGCAATATTGTCAAGGTCAAGACCACACATCTTCGGAGCAAGGTAATGTCCGATACTCAGGATGCTGTAGTAGAGGAAGCTGCTCCCAGCGAGTATGCCGGCCATGCCAACCAGGTAGCCGCCTTCCTCATGTCCCTGCTGGAGG
>ERZ894180.115-NODE-115-length-69505-cov-107.574514_pt1 | contig 69505 bp, 86 predicted proteins | sample MGYA00380278_ERZ894180 | MGnify/ENA primary metagenome ERZ894180 (study PRJEB32331, sample SAMN06328450) | human gut metagenome | biome: human gut microbiome; feature: stool | host: Homo sapiens | collected 2013-02-24 ...
CCAAGTACAACCGCCTGCTCGAGATCGAGGAGGAGCTCGGCTCCACCGCTCAGTACGCCGGCTACAGCGCTTTCAAGGCCTGCAAGAAGTACATCGCCGAGTGAGCGTAGCCAGCGCATCATGAATGCGTTGACATAGAAATACCCGTCGTGTTCCAAGTCGAACGCGACGGGTATTTTCGTTGCTATGAGTTCGAAGGCACGAAAAAAACCATCACAACGCGGCGGCGCCGGCCCGGTCGCGTTCTTCGTGGCATTGTTCATCGTGGCTTTGGGAACCATCCAGTTGGCATCGACATTCCATACCTATGCGTTGAATCTGGCAGAGCTTAACGGACTGAAAAAACAGGAAGCGGCGTTGGTCGCGCAGAAACGCGAGCTGGAGAACGATATCGCAAGATGGGATGACAAGGCGTATGTCACCGCCCAGGCCAGGGATCGTTTGGGATTCGTCTTCCCCGGCGAACAGGCGATTCGTGTCGAGCATCCCGAAGCGGTGACCGGCAAGAGCGAGCCGAAAAAAGGGACGACATACGACGAATCACCGAAAACCGCCCTGCCGTGGTATAAGGAACTTGCATATTCCTTCAAGCAGGCGGATCGGTCGGATCCCGTGAAGGCCGACTCGACGAAACAGTCGCAGCATGCCGGCGAAGAAGACAAACAGGACAGTCAACAACAGACTGGCCAATCGCAACAGGACGGTCAGCAGCCGTCGGAAGACGGACAGGAGTGACATGGACATGACGATTATCGAACAGGCCAAGGGTTTGGCGGACAAAGTGCTTGCCCAACCCGCCACCGAACATGATATCGCCGTGGTGGAGCGTCAGCTTGGACGTTACCCGCGCGGCATGGTCGCCGTCGGAGCCCGTTGCGTATGCGGCCGGCCTTTGGCTGTGGTCACCCGGCCGTTGCTTCCAGGCGGTGTCCCGTTCCCGACGACCTGCTATCTGACCGGGCCCGAAGCGGTGAAGGCCATCTCCCACATCGAAGCCGAAGGCAAGATGAAGGAATACAACGATATGCTGGCCGAAAACGAGGATCTGCGTGCCGGATACGAACGTGCCCACGAACTGTACCTCGCGTTCCGCCATGAAATCGCTTTGGCCTTGGAAGACAGCGAGGAACACATCGAAGGCACCAGTGCCGGCGGCATGCCGGTGCGTGTCAAATGCCTGCACGCGTTGTTGGCCCAGACGCTGGTGATGGGTGAGGGCGCCAACCCCATCGGTGATATGGCCCTGTCCGCCATCAAACATGAGTTCGATCCGGCCGTATGCCGTTGCGCAGTGGAAAACGAAGAGTAGAAGGTGGGAGTAATGAAGTCGGTAACCGTTGCCGGTATTGATTGCGGCACGAATTCGATTCGTCTGAAAGTCTCGCGTGTGAGCGAGGACGGTGTGGAAGACATCGTTCCGCGCATCCTGCGGGTGATTCGTCTCGGTCAGGACGTGGACAAAACCCATCGCTTCGCCGACGAGGCGTTGGCGCGCGCCTATGAGGCCGCCCGAGAATTCGCCGGCGTGCTTGCCGAACATCCCGTGGACGGCATCCGCTTCGTGGCCACATCGGCCACCCGTGATGCCGAGAACCGTGAGGAATTCGAAGACAACATCGAGAAGATCTTGGGCGTGCGTCCCGAAGTCATTCCAGGCACGGAGGAAGCGGATTTAAGCTTCCTCGGTGCCACCAGCATCGTCCATCGCGAGGTTGAGGCCCCCTATCTGGTGGTCGATTTGGGCGGAGGTTCCACCGAACTGGTGCTGGGAGGCGACGGCGTCACCCATCCGAGCACGCAGGTGCAGGCCGCGTTCTCCATGAATATCGGGTCTGTCCGTATGACGGAGCGTCATCTGAAAAACGACCCGCCGACCGAGGGGCAGATCGCCGAGGCGGTCGCGGATATCGACGCGCATATCGACGAGGCGTTCAAGACCGTTCCCGCCGGCAAGACCCGCACCATCATCGGCGTGTCCGGAACGGTCACCACCATGACCGCATTGGCTATGGGATTGACGGAATACGACCACACCGCCGTGGACGGCGCACGCTGCACGCTGGAAGATGCCTATGCCGTTGACAACCGGTTCCTGCACATGCCTCGTGAGGAGCGTTTGACCTACAAGACTATTCATCCCGGACGCGTCGATGTGGTCGGCGGCGGCGCATTGGTGTGGAACCGTGTGCTTGCCAAGGTGTCTGAAGCCGCATATGAGGATCATGGCCAGCGCATCGACTCCTTCATGGCCAGCGAGCATGGTCTGTTGGACGGCATCGTGCTGGATTACGGCAAGAGATTGCTTGCTGCGCGCTGACGTGGCATAATAGCTTGGCGTCGGCTTTTTCTTCTGGCCGGCGCAAAGCCTCCATGGCGAAATCGGTATACGCAGTCGACTTAAAATCGACCTCTTCGGATTGCGGGTTCGAGTCCCGCTGGAGGCACTTTTGGAAACCGCCAGAGATGGCGGTTTTCCTTTATTCTCCAACGGTTTTCAGACTTTCCTAATTCACTCCAATTCACTCCAAATCACGTCATTTCTCTATAAAACGTGGGCAAAATGTGGGCACGGAATCACCAGACCATCGGCAGTCCGAGGCATTGGCGCGCCCACTGTTCCACGGCACGATTCTCCTCATCGTCACCAAGCAGCAACAAGTATCCGGCAGGGTTTCCGTTCTTCGCATGTTCCAGCTGCTTGATTACGCCCCAGTCCTTCAAGGTGGTGATTGAGCGTTTGAATTCTTGGTTTGCAGCGCCTTTCCGCTTTTCGATGTATTCCTGGGCGTCTTCGCTCATGGCCTGCTCTGGCGATATGCCTAGCTTGCCGTAGTCGTATGCGAATGTTTCGGCTCCGCGCTTGTAGTATCGGCATGGGTAGCCCTTGGCTTGCGCGTCGGCGGTTGGGCAGTTACGCTCCGTGTCCCAGTCATAGGTGACGCTGGCCATGTAGGTGAGCAGCAGCAGCGCTGAGTTGCTTGTGGAGAGAGTGCCGTCCGCCCTCATCTTGGAGAACTTGCCCATTTGACCGAGCTGACGGATTGCGTTGAAGTTGCGGTAGCCCATTTCTTCCATGTCTTTCCTCCCCACCTGCTGGTAAATTGGCAAGTGGAGAAATGCTCGCGCTTTTCTTCATCCCCTTCGGTGTGACAGCGCCGGAGGGGTTTTCTTTACCTGTACTTATTTGTACCATTGGCAGTAGACAAATAAGTACCAACTAGCAGTACGTATAAATACCGCAACCAATACTTATATGTACCATCTATATAAGTAATATATAGATTGGTGACATTCTTTTTATAGGGGCAATGTGCCGAAGAAAGGAAGAATCGGCACGTCCAATCCCCATCTGCGGTAGCTTGAAGCGGAGAGAAGGAAGAGGAAGCAATGAAGAAACTGATTTACCTCGTGCTATCCGTGCTGTGCGCAATCTCCGGCATCTACGGTATCTACGACACCATCACCACACCGCAGGATGATCTGGCCACAAGCATCATAACGATTCTGCTCCTCGCCTTCCTTGCATGGCTTTTCATGCATCTCTTCCTCAAGCCGGAGCCGCGCCATAAGCATCAAGCGACGAATACGCCTGAATCATCGCCGGAAGCCGCCTCAGACGCTCCAACGGCGGAAACGGCACCAATCACCCACAGCAACGCGAATAGTGGCGTGGAGGACGATTACGTGGCTGTGGATATTGAGACCACCGGCCTAGGTCGTGACGCTCGAATCATCGAGCTGGGAGCCGTGAGAATCAGGCACGGACGCAAGGTCGCGACATACAGCCAGCTCGTCAACCCACAGATTCCGATCCCAGCCAAGGTCACACAGATCACCGGCATCACCGATCGGGACGTCAAAGGCAAACCCACCATCGACAAAGCGCTACCCAAGTTCTACGCTTTCTGCGGGCGTGATACGTGGATAGGACACAATATTCGCCGCTTCGACATTCCGGTGATTGCCAGGGAAGCGCAGAGGGTCGGTGCCGGGATGCCGGACGTGAGCTTCTATGACACTTTGGAAGTCTCTCAGACGCTCTTGCCGCAGCTTGACCGCCATAGACTGCTCGACCTCATCCGCTATTTCGGCATCGCCAAGACCGAGCGTCATAGGGCCGCCGACGATGCTGCACAGACAGCGCAAATCTTCGAGCATTTGAAGCAGATATAAGCTTTATAAAGACTTATAAAGGCTTATAAGGCAATATAAAAGCCCCACAATCGTTGGGCTTCATGCTATCAGAGGCTGTTCACGGCATTGTAGAATTCCTGCGCGTCCTCGGCCTTCTTGAATTTCAGGGGCAAGGAGCGCAGCGCGCTGTACCTCCATGTGACGGTGCGCTTCTTGATCGTCACCCCTTGCAGATCGGTCACCTTGTATGCTTCGGTCTTCTTGTACCGGTGCAGGTACGTCGTGCAGACATCCAATTCCAGGCGATTGGCATACAGGCGGATACCCATAAACAGCGGATCGTCAAGCCTTTCGCACTCGTAGATCGCGTCCGGTGCAGGCTGTGGTCTCTTCGCCATGATTGTTCCCTTCTTCTTTTCTCTTTGATTCTATTGCTCAAATGATGCAGACACGCTCGGCCATGACTTGGCGGTAGTCTTCGAGGACTTGTGTCGTTATGTATACATGTATTACAATCTGTGCATTCTTTTCAATAGCGCCTAGCCGATTTTTGCATCGAGAAACGCATGATCGCCATCGACATAAGCCCGCTCGATTAGCTTATGCGTCGCGGCGTAAATCAGATCATTGGACGGATACTCCTTCGCCATCTGACTTTGGATGTCCTGATCGGATATCGACGGGTCAAGCATCTTCGCCATGATGGGGAATACGCTGTCGATCTCATCATGCGGCCCATCGACGTAGACGCGAACCATGTCGTTTTCCCCGTATCCGAGCACTGCCCCGTAGACCAGCACGTCCACTGACGATTGGCCCAGTCTCCCGTGGAGAGCGTCTGCGGTGGAGAAAGCGCCGGTGCGATACTCCGTCCGATAATAGGGGCCGGTCGAATCGCTCGGCGTGAATTTCTCGACGTCGGTTATCTGCGTCGATGAGTTCGCGTTGAACTCGTCCACAAAGCTCTGCGCCGTCTTCTCGGCTGCCTGTTGTTGTGGCTTCTCCTGCTGTGCGCTGACGTCCGGCGTCTTGGCCGTCGTGGAATCCGGCTCCTGCTGGCTTCCGCAGCCACAGACCGTCGCCAGGAGAAGCGTCGCCGCTGTGATGGCAATGATTTTCTTACGCATTGATGAAAAACCTTTCTTTGATTCTAGATGTGTTGAGCATGGCTCGGTAGTCCGTGAGCACCTGCGTTGTCACGTTCAGTTCCTCGGCTATCGACCATAAGTCATCGTCATACATGCGCTCCAGGGCGGCCAGTTCTGCCGGGTCGATGAGCAGGCGCGCGGTCTGCCGTCGTGTACGGATCTCTACTTTCGAACTATTGTTCGCACAGCCGGTGTCGCCATGCCGCCAGTGCAGCAGCTCGTGCACCAACGTGCAGCGTTTCGCCGCATAAGTGAGCCGACGATCAATCAGGATGACGCGGTTTTCGTCGTCGTAGCAGCCCCATAATCCGTCCGGCAGTATGGCGCTGGACACGGTGACGGGCAGGCCGATGATGGCGCGGCGCATGGCCCCGTATGTCATGCGCCGGTCGATAGGCAGGTCAGGCAGGCTCGTCGTAATCCGGCCCAGCCTCTCCATTGATGGCCTCCTGCTTGCCAGCGGCCCGATACGCCGCAAGGGCCACGTCGCCCCTCTGCAGCTTGTTGAGGGTTTCGGCGGTTCTTTTTTCTTCCTGTGCTGCCAGCGCGTTTGCGAATAGCTGACGCAATGTCATCCCGCATGTCTTGGCGATTCGCTCGCAGTCCGATACCGTCAAGGGTGCGTCGAACCGGGCACGGACGAACCAATAGTTGCGGCTGAATCCACATTTCGCGGCGAAATCCGTAGCGGTCATACCGCTCCTGGATTGCAGTGCTTTGCAGTATTCCATGACGCTCCGCGCTCCGGCGGTAACGTCAGTGTTAGCTCTTGTTCCCATGGCTCCATAATACCCAATTGTGTACTTTTTGTAAAGTAATCAATTAAGTACTCTCGTAAGAGTATCCAAATAAGTACTATCTGTAATCAGCAACGAAACGAGAAAGGAGGTTGGGTGACAAGCGAAACGGAACTCATGAGAGCCAACATCCGAGGGGAGATGGCTCGAAGGGGCATGACGCAAGAAGACATAGCCAAAGCGATTGGATGCGAAAGGCCGCTGGCGAACAAGAAACTCACCGGCAAGAAAGACTTCACCGTAAGTGATCTGGAAAAAATCGCCGACATGTTTGGAATGACCCTCTTCCAATTCACTGCAGTGCTGCTCCAGCCAATTGACAGCATCAAACAATTCAAAGCCTGAAAGCCACAAAGGAGTATCCGATGGACAGCAAGACCTACACCCGAGAACTGCGCAAAGCCTGCGTGGAAGCCGTCTTCGACGAATTCGCCGAGCATGGCGACATGATTCGCCCGCAATACGCGGGACAGTGGGATGAAATCGACGCTAGCCGATTCCTGGGCCACATCACCGGACCGATGGACATCGACGTGACCGACATCGTGGACGTCATCGTCGACACGATCGTCAAGGAAGCACAGAAATGAGCGGACAACTGCTTAACCCGCCAGCGCCGCCCGAACAGCGGAAGACGGTCTTCGACCCGCGGACGATCATGCTCGGCCTGACCGGCTACGCCATCCAAGTCGGCGAACACGACGCCAGACTCGTCAGACTCCACGAGGACGGGAAGACCATCCTCACGGAAGTGGACGCCAAAACCACAGAAACATTCGCCTACCACCTTTATGACGCGATAGGAGGAACACGATGAGCCTCACCACGGATGGAAGCCTCTACTTCGGAATCCTCGATGACGGCACCACTCGCAGCGACCATTCAGCCGTCATCCAGCTCGCCATCGACACGTGCGGCAGCCACGCGCGATACCTGCTCACGCAGACAGACCTGGCGAACATCCGCCGCGAATGCAACCGCATCTTGAAGGAACTATCCGAAAGGAGGATGGCGAAATGACCGACCACGACTACTGGCTCGAAGACCAGCGGGAGAAGACGCGGAAGCCGAACTACACGCGCCGCCGCATCCTCTTCGCCATCGTCAGCATCGGCCTCATCTCCAGCCTGACCATCATGCTCACATGGCATGGCGGCAGCACCACCGCCGCGCTCATGGTGGAAGGCGTGTACATCGCCACCGCATTGTGGCTGATCGTCAGATTCGCGCCACGCGACTAAAGACTTCCCACCAGCCGACAGTCCAACAAAACAAACCAAATCTGGGATATTTTGCGCGGGCATCCACGTTCACTCATGTCGGCTGGCGGGGACACATAACTGAATATCGATTATTATCCACGCGCCGACCACATCCTGCTTCACATACACTGTCGGTGCACTGGTTGGGCGACGGTTCGCACGTCCATGGATTCCAATCTCTTCTCTCTCTATCAAAAACGCAGGCATTCCGGTGTTTGCAACCCTTTCAAGTCCGCCTGACGGCCAGTCACCGTCGGCCGCGCCACCGGCCGCCAGCATGTTCAGGTCATGCGCCAACGGTCAAAGGGGCGTTCGGAATCCACAGACGGCATCGGTTCGACTCCGGTGCCAGCCATTCAGCCCCATCCACTCGTCAGGGTGGGGCACACAACGTCAACAAGCAAAGGAAACACAATGGACGGAAACAAACCAAAGGTGGCAACATGGGTGCTCTGCGTCGACATCGACCCCGACAACAACCCGGAATCCGACCCAATGTTCGTCGCCGCACTTGACATGCCGCTGGACGGCGGCCTGATCGGCGTCACCCTGCCCGGCAACAGACTCGGCAAAGCAACCGCGCTTGCCGCCCGAACCGCATGCCAGGCCATCGACAAGGCGCTCAAACGTCACCTCGAACGCGGCGGTGACAGCGACACCACGGAAATGCTCACCGGCCTCCACATCGACCCGATGGCCGACATTCGGGACGGCAGGCCATGACAGACCTGCTCACGCCAGCCGAACTGGCCGCCATGCTCGGCATGAGTCCACGCACCCTCGCCAACTGGCGGTCGACCGGAAAGGGCCCGCCATATTTGAAAATCGGCGTGGAACCGCCCGAAGGCCATCAGGACAGGCGCAAAGTCCGCTACCAACGTCAAACCGCGGAACAGTGGGCTTTAGCACACAAGTACCGGAGGACGGTGGCGAGATGAGAAACGGCATGTTCGTTCCGGCGGCACGAATCCAAAGCAGCCCACTCGTCAAAAGCGACGGGAAGGCACGCTTCGACACCGGTACCGGCAAGCCGACCCTCACACAGCAGGGAATCGACGTGGACAAGTTCATCCACGACAACCACGCGCTGATTCAACGCTTAAGGAAAGGAACACATTGAAACACGAATATGCCGCCGACGAGCTTCGAGAGCTCAAAAGCATTTACGACGAGTCCGGCGAAGCGGGATTAAGCCGTGACGAAATGCGCGCCCTGCGCAAGGCCGGACTCGTCACACAAGACCTGCCACCAAAGCCGGAGAAGCCGCATGAGGATACGCTGGCCGACTATCAGGCGCTATCCGCGCCGGAGCCGGAGAAGCCGAAATTGCAGGCCACCAGCACGAATCGGCATACCGAAATGCGGGAGGCCGTCTACGACACCATCGCCGACTTCTGCGCGAATGGCCACATGCCGACCATCCAGAAAATCGCCGACTCGCTCCACAAGAGCAAAAGCACAATAGCCAACCACGTGCTCGCCCTCGCGAAAGAAGGCCGCATCAGCAAAGACCCGGAGACAGGCCGCTACCGCACCACCAACCCCACTGAAACCACTGAAAAGAAGGAGTCAACCATCATGACCACCACAGTCCAAGCACAGAAGCCGGAAGCCAAGCCGGAAGAGCCGCGCATCATCATCGCAAACGCCTTGGTCGGCATTTTCGACGCCATCTCGGCATTGCAGCGCACAGCATTCCAAGCCAACGACAAAGTGGTCTACGGCTTCGCCACGAAACTCCTCAACGGCGAACTCATGGACTTGAAGGCCAACTACTCGAAGGACGTGGTGAAGTGAGACTCAATTTCAACAGCAAGGATGGCGTTTTCGCCGTCAAAGCCGAAAGCGAAGAGGAAAAAACCGCGCTCAAAATGTCGGCACCCGCCATCTGCAATCTCATCATCGATTTTTTTAACGGTGAAGTCCAGGAAATGAAGGTGGCGAAGGAATGAAGCGCATCCCACTCAAGGACACGGCGAAATGAGCTTCGACACGCTCGACCTACCATCATGGCCGTCCACCTGCAGGCTGACAATCCCAGGAGACCCGCAGTCAAAAGGCCGGCCACGCGTCTACAACGGCCACGGCATCACCCCAGAAGCCACGCGAAAAGCGGAGAACCGCGTCTACTCGGAATGGCGACGACAATACCCAGACCTGCTCCCATACAAAGGCCCGGTCGCCATCACACTCATCTTCTGGACCATGACCCGACGCGGCCGCGACTGGGACAATCTCGCGAAACTCTTCACCGACGCGCTCAACGGCGTCGCGTACGAGGATGACCGGCAGATCATCGACGCGAACGTCCACGTGAGACGCCCCGACAAGCTCGTGCTAGGCACGCGCGGCCCACGCAAACGCAAGACCGGCGACCCGCTCACCTGGCACGGCAGCCCCTACCAGCCGTGCACGCAGGCAATCATCAATTTCCAGCAGGAATACGTTCCAAGATAAGGAGAAACCGCAATGAAGAAAACACCCCGCAGCAACTACGTCGTGCAGTCCCTCATCGACGACGAGGACATGAGCGCCGACCTCGCAAGCCTCTATCCGGCCGCCAGCAAGATAGGCGACGCCGCCGCATCGTTCATCGACAAGGCCGACACGACCATCGAAAAGAAAGACCTGTACGGCACGCCTGCCGTCGTCATCGCGGAATGCATCGACATCTGCCAGAACGTCGTCAAGGAAGGCGCCGCGATCAGCCGGCTCCTCCGCAATCCACTCCACTGCAGGAAAGAGCTCGACGACAACAAGCTGGCCGAATCGGAGAAAGCCGAAGCGGAACAGGCCGAACTCGAAGAAACACAGGAGGACTGACCAATGGCAGAACAGCAGGAACTGGCCACACTGGCAAGCAGATACACGGAAATCCTCGACCGAATCCAACAACTGCAGGAACAGGCCGACAGCCTCAAAGCACTCATCATGGAAAACCGCGAGCCCGGCGAATACGCGGCCGGACCATTGACCGTGAAAATCCGCAAAGGCAAACGCAACCTCGACGCCAAAGCATTCGAAAAACACTTCCCAATCCAACAGCATGCGGACTGCTATCAGATCAAGCCGAAAGCATTGTCCGCGATCATCAAACTGGTCGGCGAAAACGCCTTGCAGGATTGCGTGAAAGTCGGCGCGGCAAGCCTGGTGGTCGAATGATGGGCGACAAGATCATCAGACAACACTTCAACCACGCGCTGAACAACGCGCTGGACGCCTACGACAAGTCCTTAAGCGAGAACGTGTATCTCATCGACGCGGACGACCTCGGATACTTTTCCGACCTCCTGTACCGCTACCTATTCGACGTGAAATGCGAGGCATGAAAATGGCCAGCGAACTCGACCTCGAAGCCGTCATGACCGCAAACCAGACCATACCGGAAACGACGCCGGCACCCACGGTGGAGTCGACGGAGTGGACGGAAATCCGCGGCATCATCGAAGACCACATCACCAACCAGCCAAGAAGCCTGCAAAAGGAGATCGGACCATCGGAACTCGGCACCGACTGCCTCCACTGCCTCGCAGCCAGACTCGCAGGATGGGAGAAACGCCAGTCGGTCGCATGGCTCCCGTTCATCGGCACATGCGTCCACGAACGATTCGAACACCTTTTCAACAAGCGCAAGGACGAATTCGCCGTGCCGGACGACGATGGGGGAGAACCGTGGGCCGTGAAACGCTTCGAAGCCGAAAGACACGTCGACGTGGGCGAAATCCACGGACTCCACGGCCATCAGCGCATCCACGGCAGCATCGACCTGTACGACGCGGAAAACAACACGACCATCGACTGGAAAATCACCGGCACGACCACGATCCGCAACGTCAAAGCCAACGGCCCGTCGCAGCAATACCGCATCCAGGCGAGCCTGTATGGCATCGGTTTGGAAAACGACGGCGAACCATGCAAAAAGAACGCGATCTACTTCCTGCCCAGGAACAGCGTCAGTCTGGCCGACGCACTGCCAATCGAATTCGACTTCGACCCGAAACCCGGACGATGGGCGCTCAGTCGCGCGCAGCTCATCGTCCTCCTCCTCGACCTTATCGAACAGGAGGACGGCGTCGAAATGCGTGACGCGTGGATACACGCCCTGCCGACCAGTCCGACCCACTGCTTCCAATGCGGCAGCTGGCCGGACGACCAGCTCGGAAACCTATCCGAACTCAACGAAGACCAATATCCGGCATTGCCGGACAAATGGCGGCAGCTCAACAGGCTGCTGGAATCCACCTACAACAACAAGTAGAAAGGTAAAAAACACAATGTACGGAACGAATAACTACGGTGGCGGATTCACACAGCAAGGCGGAGCCAGCTACCGGCCACAACAGGCGCAGCAGCAGTCAGCCGAATCATTGAGCCTCGACGACGTGATGCAAGGCGGCGCGCCAAGCGCGTTCAGCAAGGACGATCCGATCGGCACCAGCGTGGAAGGCGAAATCGTGGAGATCCGCGCGGAACAGCAGACCGACTTCACCACCGGCGAACCATTGTACTATCCCAACGGCAAGGCCAAACCGCAGGTCGTCATCCACTTGCAGACCACGCTGCAGGACCCCGACAGGGTCGGAGACAGCGGCATCCGCGGCGTGTACGTCAAAGGCTACAACATCGGCCAATTGCGCCTCGCATGCCGTCAGGCCGGAGTCGGCGACCATCCGAACGTCGGCGACCATCTGAAAGCCACGTTCGCCCGCACCCAGCCAGCGAAGACCCGCGGATACAACGATGCGAAGATCTACGACTACGTCGTCACGCCGAAGAAGCAGTCCGATCTGAACGCGGCGATGAACGACCCGCAGGCAGGACAGCAACAGTATGCGCCACAACAGCCCGCTTATGGCCAGACGGCCACCATCGGCCAGCCGACCGGACTGACCGCGAGCGACAGGCAGACCATAGGCCAGCTTGCAGCGGCAGGAAAGAACGCGCAGGAGATCGCAGGACTCCTCGGCAAGCCGATCGACCAGGTCGTTAACGCGCTCGGCGCAGACAGCGGCCACGAACCGGAATTCTAAAAAAATGAGAAAAAGTCCCCTCGCGTTTTCCCGTAGTGACGTTTCACCCGAAAAAAACGTCACTGCGGGGACGTGGGGGACATAGGTGGACATACGCAAAGTCCACCCAAAAAGGACGAAAAATCAACGATATATAGAAAAAAGGACAAAAGGACAAAGTGTTTTATATATATGTCTTTTTTGTTGTTTTTTTGTATGTGTGTTTAGGGGCCGTCACCGTCCCCTCAGACAAGGAGGTGAAAAGATGAGGGACTACCGCCAATACCAGCCGATACCAACCGAAGACCTGCCAGCAAAATTCGCAGGAATCTTCCACATGCTCGCACTCACCTTCACTCCGGCGAACGACCACACGATCATCGCGACCATCACCGGACACAACCTCGAACTCATCTGCCAAGGCGGCGGAGAGAACGACCGACGCAAGAAAGAGCCAGTCGTGGCGGCCGGATATCAGAAAGCCATCTGGGAACTCCGCGAAGGTCACCTTCGCTACTGTCCGTCACAGGACAGGCTCTGGCGTCGCGATCCGGACATGGCCGACCACGAAGGCGAACGACTGCTGCTCAACAGCTGGCATCCGGTCAAAACCATCGAGGACGAATACCATATCGGCGGCAATGCGCGCAGCGGCGACCGCAATCCGCTCTATTCGGCCACTATTCTGCGTGAGGCGAAACGTTCGCAATGGTTCGAACAGGTCGAACGTGGCGTGCGCTGCGACCCCTGCGTATGGGTGCGCCGTGATGGCAAAGTCGTTTGCCTGCAGAATGAGCCGGACCTCGCCGTCACACAGACGTTCACTCCCGTTGGCATGGGCAATCAGGCGTTGAAGGACGCTGAACGGATACTTAGATGGCTCACCGTCGACGAGAGGTCCTATGCGAATCTATGTCGCATGTTCGCGACCCCATGGCTGGAACCGTTCAAGCAGCTTTCCTACGTGCTGTCAGGGCATGGCGGTGACGGGAAGACGCTGATCGCCCGCCAGGCGTTGCTTGGCGTGTTGGGTGTCGGCAAGGTTTTTCCCGGTTTCAGCGTGCAAGGCTATTGCGCTGGCGGCGGCTATACGCTTGGCCGCGAATCGATGAACGATGAGATGGACGGTAAGGCATTCGCCGTTGATGATGAGGCCTGCGCGGTCACGGAAGACATGCTTCCTTTGCTGCGCGCGTTGTCGACCGGCTCGCAGGTGAACGCCCGCGTTACCGGCGGTCGTTATCGTGTGATGACGCCATCTGCGACGTTGCTGATTCTGACTAACATGCAGTTCGCGGATTCCGGTGAGAATTCGGACGTGCGACGCTTCGTCAAGGTGGAATTCCATCAGTCGAAAGGTCGATCGTATGACGAATATCATGCGATCGAGGGCTTCTGCCATCGGCATCCCGCAGCGTTCTTCGTGCTGTCGTGCCGCCTGTGGGAGCTTTCAGATGAGCCGGAAATCGTGAATCTGAGCCCTGCGCGCAACATCAGCGATGAGATGTATTGGCTGATCAGCGCGATCGCGTCGAATGAGGAACGATATGGAGTGCAGGTCGCGTCCAGGAACGACTATCGCAAGGAGTTTCATACGGCGGTTCCGCAGTCTTTGATGGATGTGCTTGGTTTGGAGAATTCGAAGACCAAGGCTCTTCCCGGCGGTCAATGCCGTGTGGTGCGCGTCGTCGACCAGAATCGTTTCGAAGTGTATCGCAAGGCCGCTCTCGATAACGAGACGGAGCCTGCCGACACTTGGTGGCAGACGGCATTGTCGAAGCCGTCTCGTGACAGTCTGCTCTCGTTGGAGGATGTGGGCGATTGTCAGGATCTGGCCGGAATCGTCGAATCGGCGTTGGACGGCCATGTCGGTTTCGCTCCATGCGAAGGCAAGGCACGAAAGGCCGGAGGTCCGGTCGACGGGAAGGTGTCGTTGTCGTGGAAGCGGTTGAATCCGTCCGACGATAGCCACGTGGACGCATCGTTTATCACCGGTCAGATGAGCAGGTATGCGGTCGTGCCGCTTGGCGACTGTTTCGTCGTCGACTGCGACAAGCCGTCCGAGGATGGTGGTCCTGACGGTTGGCAGTGCTTGCAGGCATTGACCGGCGACTACGGTACCGATAAATTGCCTGCTACGTTGGTCACGAAAACGCCGCATGGCGTGCACCTGTACTATCGCATGCCGGCCGGCATGGATATCGGATTGTTGAAGAACGCGGTGCATGAGCAGAATCTGCCGATTGATCTGCGTGTGAGCAATAAGGGTTATGTGCTTGGCCCTGGCAGCGTCATCGACGGCAAACGGTATGAGCTGGTGGATCTGCCTGCCGGCGTGGTGCCGGAGGCGAGTGAGGCGATTATGCGCATGCTCAAGGATTTCGGTTACACGAGCGAGCCGAAGCCGGACGCGCCGCAAATGAGTCTGGATGAGGTCATGTCCGATAGGCGCGTGACGTCGAATTCCAATGGCATGCCGGATATGACGCCGGTGCCGGAGGGCCAACGCAACAGCACGCTGCATGCGTGGGCGTACGGACGGCTGAAGAATCATCCGGAAAACGAACGGCAGATCCACGATGACCTGCTGAAGCGCGGTAGGGATAGCGGTTTGGCCGATGCCGAACTCGACCAGATCTGGAAATCAATCAAACGAAGCCTCAGCTAAGGAGGGGGTCGACTATGTCGAAGAATGTGACTGGAACGAGCAAGGCGATCCGATACGTCGAATGCGCGCATTGCGGAGAACGTGTCGGAGCATATTATGTCACCTGCCCATACTGCGGCTATAGGCTCGTGGAGGCGTCCGACGGTTTTTGGAAGCGGCTGATGGGATGAGCAGGAAACCGCCGTTGTGGATGCGCCGGTTCGCTCCGGAAGGCAATCCGGCGCATCTCTTTCCGGTCGTGTGCTCATGCGGCCGGTGGATTTTCAGCGAAAGGGACGTGGTCTGGCAATCGTGGGACGCGGGAATCATCGAGGGTGACGACCTGGTTACTGCGATCATCCTTGACAGGCCGCTTATACGCATCCGGCACGTGTCCCACATGGACATCGTCAGATTGGAAACCGTCGCCGGACCATTAGGCATCAGTCCGGACGGCCAATATTTGGGCGCGCACGAATGTGGCCTGATGCCCGTCAGCGTCAAGCCGGCGGAAGTGGGCGACAACGGATTCCATTATTCGACGCTTCCTGGTTTTCCGAAAATGCGGCCGGTGCCCGGCAATCCTGATCCGTGGGCCGGACTGCCGGTGAATGACCTATCGGATTTCGGATGGCCGCAATCCGAAGAAAGCGAACAGCAGACACTTTTCTAAAAAGGAGGAATCATGAGACACGACGAACCGGAAACCATGTACAGCCTGGAATCGGAAACCATGTACAGCCTGGAATGGTTGGAGCACGAGCGCCGCAAAGCATGGCAGGAAGGCTACGCAGCCGGTTGGAAAGACCAGGAATGCGATTTTCCGCAATATACAAGCGAAAACCCATACAAGGAGACCATCGAATGAAACGCAACCCGTTTGAAATCGCGTTCGACAACGTATTGGCCGGTGCCGCCTATGCGTCGCAATCATCAGATTCGGCATCGGTCAAGGAGCAGCACATGGACAAGGTTGAGAAAATTATGATTGGCGCACTGGTGGTATTCGTCGCCTCAATGCTCTTGCTGGCGGGATTAGGCATCTACGCGTCCTGGTATGCGGGCACGCATCCCGATTACGGCATGACTACGGTCAAGACCGGCGACGTGACATGGGTCTGTCTGACTGACCATGGCAAGACCATCGGCTGCAACACAGTGGAGGCCACGAGATGAAGAAAGTCCTTGAGGAAATGATTCTGAAATGGCATGAGGACGGCGTCACCTTGGAAGAGACCGCCAGACTCATCCCGCAAGTGCCCAAAGCTGAAATCGCGGCCATCATCCACCAGTACGACAAGGAGACCCGACTTTGACCGACTGCCACCACTGCCACAAGCCAATGAAAACGACAGCAGACAATCCGCTCTGCCAAGCCTGCCGTGAAACCTACTGGCAGCTGATCCGCCAACTCGGACACGTCCAACTGCCTGCCCTGCGAAGCATCATGCTCCGTCAGGCGCACATCGGCTCCACAAGCCACACGCCAAGCCGAGGCAACGCGCCACTGCCAATCGACACCCACGCACAGGACCTCATCAGCGAATCGGAAGCATGGCTAGCGGAACAGGCAGGCAAAATACGCGCCGCATACGCCGCATACGATTGGCGGAAAGCATGGTATGCCATCATAAGCAACCGGCACACCATATTGGCGATGAGCACCGCCGCCGATGACTACGCCGCCCTGGAACACATCGTCCGACGCAACGAACAAGCCCTCACACCAGAAGAAGAGCTCATAATCCTCGGCACCTGCCCAAAATGCGACAGCATGCTCACCGGCACGCCAGAAGCCGAATCGGTCACATGTCAAGGCTGCCACGGTGAATGGGCTGCGCCAGCAATCAAAGCAGCCCGAGACGAAAGATTATGGCAAATGCAAATCACCGGCACACCCAGCGACGCGGCCAAAGAGCTGAAACGATACGGCCTGACCATATCACGCAACCTCATCAGCCAATGGCTCAAACGCGGCAAACTGTCACACGCCACGCCGACGGAACACAAGCGGCAGTACACGTTCAACCTCGGCGAGTTGGCCGCACAACTTGACTGTCACCGTTGAAATGCTATACTGTCGTATGTTCGTAGAATGAATGGCCCAGCATAATGATAGCTGGGCCATTATTCATATCAAGCTTCGGTAGCTCAGTGGCAGAGCACGAGGGCTAGCACAGATACCAGGGACGGATACCAAACCGGCCATGGCTTCATGATTCTTTGAGAATGCCCGTGATAAGAGATAGTGCATCCCACACAAGCGCTGGTTCGACTCCAGCCCGAAGCACCACAAGGCGGTGACCACATGCCAGGAAGAACGCGCAAGACAAGCCGCCAATTCGAAAAAGACAAGGCAGCATTCTTCAACCAATGCAAAGCACGGCATGCGGTCTGCTGGCTCTGCGGAATGCCGATAGACTACGAGGCGACGAAGAACACCACCGATGATTCATTCAATCTCGATCACCTCTACCCCGTCTCGAAGCACCCCGAGCTGCAGTTCGACCCGGCAGGCTTCCGACCAAGTCACACCAGCTGCAACCGACTCAGAAGCAACCAAGACCCACCAACACCCATCGGCACACTAAGCCGACAATGGATAACAACAGCATGAGCAAGGAGGCAATGATGCCACGGCAGCCAGTCACGCTAGAACTCAGCGCCACAATCAGCGACAAGACATTCCCAATCAGCTCATTCACCGTCAACATCCCAGTCAACGTCACCCACAACGAAGTCAACACCTTCACGGTCGGAGACACATACACCACACTCATCACTCCGAAACCACCAAGCACAGACGAACTCATCACACGATTCACAAACGCAATCAAAGCATTCAAAACAGCATTCGAAACCAACCCCCGACGAGGTAGGGGCGGTGAAATCCTGAAAACCAACGAAGACCGACCGACTGCCCGCGTGGTTGGTCTCCCTCTCCCCGATGAGTGAAATTGTTAGCGGGTCGCGCGCGATGGCAGATTAGGGGGTGTTTTCGATGAGTGCGAAGTTTCCGAGTCGGAATGTGGCGGAGGCGTTGGAGCGTTCGTTGAAGAACGCTGACCTCAAGGCTGTGAATTCTGCTGTTGTCGCTGCGGCTCGCGTGTTGGCTGAGCGCATCGATTATCTGACGTTCTCCGGTTTTGTCGATGAGAACGGCAAGCTCGACAACGTTTCGCTGCCGACGTTCCTCAAATATTGTCAGTCGCTTGGTTTGACGGTGGATGCTCCGGCTAAGGTTGGTCGTCCTGCGAAGCCGAAGGTTGAATCAAAGCCGGAGGCGCGTAAGAGCGACAAGGTTGTGCAGATGGAAGATTTCATGAAGCGTTTCGGCTAGGAGGCGTTCGATGGCGTCGGAAGATTTGAGTGTTTTCGGTGCCATCGATGATGAGAAGCATGGTGTGACCCTGCCGCGTATTTATACTCCGCCGCTTCGTCCCTTGGATAAGAACACTTCTAATGGCTTCGCTGTGATCGCGTTCGCCGAGATCATGCTTCACGTGCATCTCTATCCGTGGCAGCAGTGGCTGCTCGTGCACGCGTTGGAATTGCTGGAGGACGGCTCGTATCGTTTCCGCAAGGTCATCGTGCTTGTGGCCCGTCAGAATGGCAAGACCACGCTTATGGGCGTTTTGGCCGCGTGGTGGCTTTTCGTCGATTCCAACAAGCATCCGGACAGGGTGCCGCCCGTGAAGTTTCTCGTGGTCGGTGCGGCGCAGACGTTGGACAATGCGAAGGGCCCGTACAATCAGGTCAAGGAGTGGTGCAATCCTCAGCCTTCGACTGATGAAGAAGCGGATCTGGTGATTCCGGATCTCGCCGCGATGACGCAGAAATTCGTCAACACGAACGGCGAGGAAGCGATCATCACCCGCTCGAAAGCCCGATATATAGTCCGCGCCGACAAGAACATTCGAGCGAAGAGCGCTGCCCGCGTGGTGTTTGACGAGCTTCGTGAGCAGCACAATGACGATGGCTGGAACGCTGTCAGCCAGACCACGAAGGCCGTATGGTCGAGTCAGTTGTGGGGCATTTCCAACGCCGGAGACTATCGTTCCGTCGCGTTGCGCAAGCAGGTGGACAAGGGCCGCAAGCTTGTTGACGAGTGGACTCGTCTGAGCGCCGACGGTGGCAATCCGGCAGACGTGTTCCTGTCCGGCGAGCAGGATGGCAGCTTCGGATATTTCGAGTGGTCTGCGCCTGACAAGTGTCCGGTGGATGATGCCGACGCCATTCGCCAGGCGAATCCGTCGCTCGGCTATGGGCCGATGACCGTCATGTCGGTTCGGTCCGATATCGATGGCATGACCGAGGCCGCTTTCCGCACCGAGGTCCTGTGCCAGTGGGTCACTGCTGACATCATTCCTTTCATCAACCCGAAAATGTGGGCCAGCGGCCTTGATTCGCGTTCCACGATTCCGAACGAGAATCGAGTGGTGCTGTCCGTGGACACGTCGGCTGACCGTAAGACCACGTATGTGGCCGCTGCCGGAATGCGTGCGGACGGTTTGCCTCACGTGGAGTTGATCGCTCGTCGTGACGGCATGCTGTGGGTGCCGCATTATCTTGACCTTTTGCAGGAGCGTTGGCCGCATATCACGGAGATCGCCGTGCAGGGCAAAGGCTGTCCGGCAGTGGACTTCATCGACCCGCTCATCGAAAAAGGATGGACGGTGCATCTCATCGAAGGATTCCGTCTGGGCGCGTGCTGTGGCCGTTTCCATGATCGTGTGCGTGAGGGCAAGCTGCGGCATCTTCCGCAGCCGGCAGTCGAACAGCAGGTTTCCGTGGCCGTGTCCCGGCGTCTTGGCGAAGTCGAGGTGTGGGACCGCACCAAGTCCGCATTGCAGATTTCCGGCTTGGTTGCCGAATCGCAGGCATTGTACGCGTTGGAGACCATGCAAGTCGAAGCGGAGACACCGAAATACGTGCCGAGCGTGACCCATTTCGCAGTCGTATGACCCAGTGAGGAGGTTTCATGGGGTTCTTTTCCAGATGGCTCAAGAAAAGCCCGGTATCCGTGGCCCAGAAGTTCTCCGAATCGCCAGTCAACATTTCACAGGTCGCGCAGCTGCCGATCGACTGGTTCGGCGCTGGCGTGTATGAGCGTGAGGCGGCGGTGCGTACCGTCATCGACCATATCGCGCGGAATATCGCCAGCATGCCCTTCAAGGTCTACACTCGCCAGCCTGACGGTGACCGCGTGGAGGACACCACAAGCCCGTTGGCGCAATTGATGGCCAAGCCGAGCGTGCTTCCTGGCATGACACGTTACCGATTCTTCTACTCGCTGCTCTGCGATGGTCTGCTCAATGACCGTTGGCTCTGCCTGTTGGATGCCAACAGGCAGTCCGGCAGATTGTGGCTGCGGCGTATTCCGGTGCAGAATTTCACTCTTTCCGGCAACACTCTTGATGAGATCACCGGCGTGCAGATCAGTACCGGACAGCCGGAAGGAAGCCAGTATTTCAAACTGCCAGACCCGCAGATTCTGCTGGATGTGGGCTATAGCACGTCCGGCATCGGCGGTTCTCCGGTGTCCGGCACTCTCGCACCGCTTTTGGCGGAGGCTCGTGAGATGGCCGAATATCGTCGTGCGATAGCGAAGAACGGCGGCCAGATTCCGGCGTACATCTCCCGTCCGAAGGAGATGCCGTGGCCGTCGCAGGAGGCGCAGGACGAATTCGTGCAGGGCATGAGGAACTACAAGGCTGGAGGCAATCTTGCCGGTGGCTGGCCGTTGCTCAACGACGGCATGGAAATCAAGACAGTGGACGCGTTCAAGCCGATTGACATGCAGGACATCGACGCGAGGGACAGGATTCGTATAGACGTGGCCAACGCCTTCCATATCGCGCCGGAGAATCTTGGCTTTCGCAGTGGCACGAATTCCAACATCGCTTCCTTCAAGGAGCAGATGTGGAATGTGGAATTGATGCCGTACATCGTGGCGTTCGAACAGTCGCTCAATCTGCTTCTGCCAGACGCGCTCGGCCAGCCGGACGCCTACATCGAAGCGAATGTGGATGCGAAGCTTCGCGGCACGTTCTCCGAGCAGTATCAGGCGCTCAGCACGGCTACGGGGCGCAGCTTCATGACCACGAACGAGGCGCGGCGCATCCTCAACTATCCGAAGCTTGATGGTGGCGACGAATTGGTGACGCCATTGAATGTGGCAACCGGCGGACAGCCCAGCCCGCAGGATGGCGGCAGGACGCAGAACGCGCAACAGAACAATCCAGTGAACGGAGAAGGACAGTGAATCTCAAACAGCTCAGATTCAACGTGAAATCCTTGGACGATTCGGCTGGCGAAGGCGTTTTCAGCGGCTATGCCAGCACTTTCGGCAACAAGGACCTGCAGGGCGACGTGATCGCCAAGGGCGCTTTCGCGGAGACATTGGAGAAGGATTACAACGGCGGTGCCGGTATTCCTATCCATTGGAACCATCAGGACGGCAAGCCGACCGACATCATCGGCCGCACACTGAGCGCCGTCGAGGATGAGAAGGGCCTTCTCATCTCGGCCCAGCTCGATATCGAGGATAATCCGACCGCCCAGCAGGCTTACGACCTGCTCAAGGATGGCAGGGTGCATCAGATGAGCATCGGCTTCGTGCCGACGAAGACCGCGTGGATCGCGGAAAAGGGCGATGGTCCGTGGGGTGGCCATTCCGAATTCCAGCAGATCAAGCTTTTCGAGATCAGCGTGGTGCCGGTGGCCGCGAACCAGCAGGCCGAGATTCTGGCCGTGAAGTCGGGTCGTGCCATCAGCTCCGCCAACGAGGAGAAGCTGCGTGCCGCGCTGGCCTCGTTGAACGAGGTGCTTGACGGCATCGATTCCGATAATTCCGCTTCCGACGAGGATAAGGCGGATGATTCCAAGACCGGCGAGAGGCCGGACGATAAGAAGCTTGACCCTGATGAGGGCAAGGACGCTGAGGCCGAGAAGGCCGAGCGCCTGAATGTAATCAAATCCGCCCGTGAATTGGTCACTGGCGGCAAGGACAACAAGGAGACCAAATGAGTTTCAATGATCGTCTCGCCAAGACCAAGGCCGCCATCGAAGCGGTGCTGGCCAAGGGCGAGGATAATCTCACCGCTTCCGACATCGAGAAGCTGAAGGGGCTGAACGCCGAAGCGCACGAATTGCAGGATTCCATCGAAACGTTGGATGCGGTGCATAAGCGTTTCGCGGGATTGACCGACAATCTGGCGGACACCCAGAAGAGCGGAGCCGCATCCGGCGAGTCTCTTGGCGATTTCGTCGTGAAGAACATCGGCGACCAGCTGGCGAAGATAAAGGGAGTGTCGGGAGCGTCAATCGCAGCACCGGAATGGGCTCCGCGCCGCAAGGCCAACACTGACACGCAGGTTACCGGAGGCCCGTCCGGCGTGTACGGCTCCCTGCTGACCTACGTGGACCCGAATTTCGTCCAGGCTTACCGTCGTCCGACCATCACCAATCTATTCGGTGTCGGCGCGATGAGCGGACAGGCCATCATCTACTACGTGGAAGGCGAAAAGGAAGGCGATTTCGGAACCGTCGGCGAAGGCGAGGAATTCAGCCAGATCCATTACACCGACGCGACAGAGCACACCGACGCATTATCCACCGTCGCTGGATTCATCAAGGAGTCCAACGACATGATCACCGACCTCGAATTTCTGAAGTCCGACATCGACGGACGTCTGCTCTACGACTTGAGCATCGCCGAGGAGAAGCAGCTGCTCAATGGCGATGGTACCGGCAAGAACATCAAGGGCCTGCTGAATCGTGAAGGAATCCAGTCATACACCGCTACAGACGCTGGCAATGACGTTGCCGTCCTGCACGCGCAGTCGATGATCTCCACCAAGACCGGCATGATGCCGGATGCCCTTGTCATCAATCCGACAGACTATGAAGCCATTCGGCTGAAGAAGGACAATGATGGCAATTTCATCGGGGGTGGGCCGTTCTACGGCGTGAATGGCGGCGCGCTGACCATCACTCCGCGCCTCTGGGGTCTGGACACCGTGGTGACTCCCGCTGTCGATGCCGGCACAGCTATTGTCGGATCCTTTAAGGGTGCTGCCACCTTCTATCGCAAGGGCGGCGTGACGGTTGAGGCCACCAATTCCAATGACACTGACTTCATTTCCGATTTGGTGACCATTCGTGCTAAGGAGCGTGTGGCTTTGGCTGTGCGCAAGCCGAAGGCTTTCGTCAAGCTGAGTCTTAAGTAAGGAGACGTGATATGGCTCGACAGCTTCGAGTGATTCCAGCCTCGTCGGCGAAACTTGACCCGAATGCCACCGTGGCCGATGTGGTCTTCGTCGGTTCCAATGGCAAGCCGACCGACATCGGCGGGTCCGTGCAGAGGCAGGCGGCGCATGTCCCGGCAGCTGCGGGAGCAACGCCGACCAAGAGCGAATTCGATGCTCTAATCAATTCTCTGATTGCGGCTGGCCTGATGGCGGCAGAGTAAGCGTGGAGGTCGGCATGAGTGATGTGAATGTGATTCCTGACATGATTGCCGACCCTTCGGCTTTCGAGGATGATGCCGCCTTCCGGCTCAGGGCCGCGCAGGCGGCCATCCGTCGCGAGTGTGGTTGGCATGTCATGCCGAACGTGGCATTGACGGGAACACTGAACAGTCGTGGCGGCACGGTTATTCGGCTGCCGGCACGTCATGTGACGAGCATCGAATCATTGACCGACCGCGACGGCAACGAGCTGGCTTATGCCTATGACCCTGAGACGGGTCTTGTGGAGTCGCTTTCCGGTGGTTTCCCGGTCGGCGTTGCGGCCATCCGCTACGCGATCCATGCGGGATATGATGATGCGCCGGACGTGCAGCAGGTGCTCATCAGTGCCGCGAAGCGGGCGGGCATGAGTCCGATCGGGCTCGTCACCTCGCAGTCCACCAACGGCTCCAGCGCGAGTTTTGACGTGGTGTCGCTCATGCAGTCCGAGAAGGACAAGCTCAAACCCTACAAGCTGGGAGGTTTGCCATGAGCCTGCTTGACGATCTGAATGCCGGTGGCGGATGGCGTATGCCGGGCGCCACCAAATGGCGTCGACTGCGTGCGAGGAAAGTCGATGACCCGTATTCCGGCGAACAGGCTGGCGAGGACTGGTCCAACCCGGAAACTTTGGATTTCACCGGCGCTCTCGCCAGCTCCAGCAGCACGCGAACGCCCGACGGTCTGCGCGAGCAGACCACGAGCACTGCTTACCTCACGTCTCCTGATCCGACTCTCGACATCATGCCGGGGGACAGGATTCGAGCGTTGCCGGATGACGGCAGGTGCTGGGAGGTGTCCGGCTATCCAAGTCGTGACGCGAATGCTTTTGTGTCATGGCAGCCGACGATCGAGATTCCACTGTCCGAATATCGGGGGTGATGGCTTTTGGGAGTGATGGTCAAATTCAACGACAAATATTTTGACGAGCTGATGAATTCGGCTGGCGCCAAGGCCATGACCCGTCGTGCCGCCGAGAAGACGCTCGCATATGCGCAATCGCATGCTCCGGTTGATACGGGAGCGTATCGCGATGGCCTCCAGATCCAGGAGGTCAAGCACGAGCATCGGACCACATGCATGGTGGTCGGCACCGATCCGAAGACCCTGCTCGTGGAATCGAAGACGGGCAATCTCCGCAAGGCGTTGAAGGCAGGCAAAACATGACGGCAGTACTGCCACCGGATCTTGAGCTTTGGCTGTGCGCGTATCTGCGCGCACGGCTGAAATCGTCTTTCCCGACGGTCGTCGTTTCGAATCGTGAGCCGGACGATTACGACGGCTCACGGCCGCTCGTCGTGGTGCGTGACGATGGCGGATCGCAGTCGAATCGCGTGCTCTTCGACCGGAGCGTCGGCGTGACCGTGCGTTACGGGGCTCGTGCCGCTCCGAAACTCTGCCGTGACTTGGCATCCAGAATCTACGGTTTGCTCACCGACCCGGCGATTTGCTCGCTTGACGGTTCACCGATCGCTGGCATTGATGAGACCGGGTGCAATGGTCCGTATTTCGTGGCCGAGGACGCGAATATCGCCAGATGCTATCTGACTCTCGAATTCTCCGCTATTGGGGAATTCCAATAATTTAAGTTTTTCTGAATTTTCAAGGCGTTGAAACGTTGTGTTTCAGCGCCTTTTTGTTTGAAAGGACAAAATATGGCAGCTGATTCAGCAGGCAATGACCTTAGCGCCGCGAAGATCGTGGTCACAAGCGCCTACCGTTTCGCACCCTATGACGCGACTCAGAAGCTGACAGCCGATCTCATCGCGCCGACCGTGGCCGACGTGAAGACCGGCTTGGACAAGATTTTCAGCAAAGGCGGTTTCGTCGGCCTCATCACCGAGGATGGCGCACCGCAGGACAGTCGTGATGCCGATGATGCGATCAAGTTCCATCAGCCCGGCTACAGCATTAATGGCAAGGCGTCGCTGACCGAACAGTTCACCGTGGCCGAGGATAACGACATCACGCGCCAGATGACCATCGGAACGCCGGACACCAATGGCGTCTATCACGTGACCGACGTGATCCAGGATGGCAAGTGGTTCTGCTACAAGGAGACCGTTTTCAAAAACGGCACGCACCGCCGCCGTCTGGGTGTCGTGAATCTAACCGGCAACGAGCAGGGTCAGGAGACCTCCGGCAAGAACACCGGTGACGCTTGGACCATCGAATGGATTCAGGATGACGTCTGCGATTCCGGCAACAGCAAGTATTTGGAGTCCTTCGTGACTCCGACTGTTTCGTCCGATTCTCATGACGTCGCTCATCAGGCTGATGATTCCGAGTCTCAGCCGGTCACCGACTGACATTGATTCTTCCCAGCATGTGTTTCTTTCTTCCTTTCTTCGCATGTGCTGGGATTCTTCCTCTTCATCCAGTGGAGTAAAGGAATTTTTCATAGTCGTTTGAAAGAAGGAAGCAATGACCAAGAACACCGTGATGCCGTGCGCCGCCGATTTCGAATCCTGGACTCAGGAGGACGAGGAGAAGGCGCTTGAAGCGTCGGCCGAGCGGATGAAGGTGAAGCACCTCATCAAGGACGGCAGCGTATGGTTCCTCGCACCGCACGGTCACATTTACAAGCTGCCTCTGAATCTCAGCATCGATGATTTCGTGCGCCTGTCCGACCTGCAGTCCAACACGGAGCAGATCCAGACGTTGAAGGATATTCTCGCGGCTTTCGCTGGCGAGGATGCGGCCAAGGAGTTGGCGAAGGAGCCGGCAATGGTCCCATTCAACATCCTCAACGATTACGGCGAGCTGCTTGCGAAGATTCAGGGCGTCGAATTGGGAAAATCGTCGGCTTCTGCCAGCTCCTCCAAGGAGCCACCGGCAGTCGAATAAGGGCCGATTTCGCGGCTCGCGGGTGGAGTCTGCAGGCTGATTTGGGTGGCAGACTCCGCTACTGCGACGCGATCGCATTGTGGGAGAACCTTTCGGCCGACCCGAACACTTACACCGGCATGTCTGCCGTGCATATGGTGCTGCCGATGGATGCGACGGCCATCATCACCGCGATTCAGGCTGGCGGCACGTCGATTCTTGGCGACCTCGCGCCGGAAAAGGCTGGGAAGAAGCACGTCGAAGTGACCGATGAGGAACGTCGTGAGGCGTTGGAGTCGATGAGCAGCATCTTCGGCTTCAAAAAAAGTGAATAGAGGAGGCTGTCATGGCTGGCGGTAGCGAGCTTGGATCCGCGCATGTGAGCATTTTCCCGCAGATGAAGGGCTTCCGCCAGAATGTGGCCAAGGAGACCGGCAAGGCCGTCTCCGACATGAAAAACTCCTTCACGAAGGGCTTCAATGGCGCGCAGCAGGGCAAGCAGATCGGCAGCGCCTTCAAAAGCGGTTTCAACAGTGGTGCGGCCGAGCTGAATTCCGAAGCCCTGAAGTCCTTTAAAAAGGACGTGGCTCAAGCCTCGCAAAAGAATACTGACGCCTTGCTGAAATTCAAGGCGGCTGGCGTGCAGGTGCAGGCCGCACAGGAAAAGCTGAACGCGGCCACACAGAAATATGGCGCGGACAGCACGCAGGCTCAGGCTGCGGCCATCAAACTCGAACAAGCTCAAATCAAACAGAAGACGGCGGCTGACAATCTCAAGGCGGCGTCCGACAATCTCAAGACGGCGCAGGGACGGCTCAAGGACCTCGAAACGCAATTGGCGGACGAATCTGACAAGTCCAAGAATGCGTTCAGCCGTATGGCGTCCGGCTTCACCTCAACGGCACAGCAGATTGTCGGCAAGATTCCGGGCGTGAACGCGGCGGTGCAGAAGATCAGTTCGACGGCTGGCGAGGTCACGTCCAACACCAAAAGCAAGTTTTCGGCTGCTTGGAATGCTTTGCCGGAGGGTGCGCGTAATGCGGCCGCGAAGGCCGGTAATGCGTTGCATTCGGGTTTGAGCAAGGCTTCCGGGTTCGCTTCGAAAGCGGTGTCCGGCATCGGCAAGGCGGCTAAGGGCATGGCCACCGTCGTGTCCGGCGCAGCTGCCGCCGCTGGCGGATATCTGGTGAATTTCGGCAAGCAGGCCGTGGATGCGGCTCTCAAGGCCGGTGAGGTGACCGCGAAATTCCAGCAGGTCGCCAAGAACAATAACTGGAGTGATGAAGAGCAGAAGTCGCTGCTCAGCCTGAATAAGACGCTTGGCCAGACCGGCGTCATATCCGGTGGCACACTCAAGGCCGCTCAGGCGCAGTTGGGTACTTTCGCGCTGACCGCCGATCAGGTCAAGACTTTGACGCCCGCTTTGGCGGACATGATCGCCAACAACAAAGGTTATAACGCGACAGCTCAGGATGGAGTGCAGATAGCGAATCTGCTCGGCAAGGTCATGACAGGCTCGGCTACCGCGCTGAGCAAATATGGCGTGACCATGACGGACGCGCAGAAGAAGGTCCTTCAGGAGGGTAGCGCGTCCGAGAAGGCCGCGATGGCCGCGAAGGTCCTGGAAGCGAATTTCGGCGGCATCAACAAGGCCCTGGCGGACACGCCGCAGGGCAAGATGACCATCCTACAGCATGAAATCGCTGGATTGAAGACTTCGGTCGGCAATGATCTGATCGCGGCTTTCGGTGGTGTCGGCGGCGCGGTCATCAAGATGGTGCAGGCCGTCGAACCGCTCATCACCGCGTTTTTCGACAAGGTGGCCGCACTGGCCGAGAAGATCGGCCCGCCGCTTGAAAAAGTGTTCGGCGCTGTCGCTGACAAGATCAGCAAAATCAATTTCAGCGGCTTCATGGGCCAATTGTCTGGATTGTCCGGCCCTATCGCAGCCGTGACTGGTCTGCTTGGCGCGGCTGGTCTTGGCGGCGCTTTGAGCGGATTGAGTGGCGTGCCGGTGATTGGCGGATTGCTGTCGAAGTTCGGCGGCGTCCTGAGTGGTCTTGGTGGTCCTGTCACTTTGGTGATTGGCGCTCTGGCCGGCCTTATCGCCACGAGCCCGCAATTGCGCAGCGAATTCGGCACGATGCTGCAGAACGTTTTCGTCAGCTTGCAGCAGGCATTCCAAATGCTTCAGCCGTCGATTCAGACGCTCATGACGGCTTTGAGTCAATTGGCGGCAGCTGTCATGCCGGTAATCACCAATCTCGTCGGCCAGATAATCCCGCTGCTGACGCCGATAATCTCCACGCTTGTGGGTGCTTTGGTGCCGGCCATTCAAGGCATTCTGACCGTGGTGGCCACCGTCATTCAGGCGATAACTCCGGCCATCCAAGGCATCCAGCCGATCGTCATTACCGTGATCAATGAGGTCATGGCCGTGATTCAGGCTCTCATGCCGGTGATTCAGGCTCTCGCGCCTTTGGTGTCCACCATTATTTCCGCGATTGGCGGCTTCATTAGCTCGACGCTTCTGCCGACCGTGCAGGCCATGCTGCCGTTCATCCAGGGCGTCATCAACGGGATCGCTTCGGTCGTCAGCGGCATTGTCAATGTGATCCAGGGTGTCATCAATCTGGTGACCGGTCTGATTCACGGCAATTGGCAGCAGGCATGGAACGGCTTTAGTCAAATTGTGCATGGTGTTGTGCAGGGCGTGCTCGGCTTTTTGGGTGGCATCGGCAGTGCCATCATTGGCGTGTTTGCCGGTGCTGGCGCGTGGCTGTGGAATGCTGGCGCGAGCATCATCAATGGTCTGCTCAATGGACTGAGATCCGCATTCGGCAGAGTGAAGAGTTTTGTGAGTGGCATAGGCGATTGGATTGTCAGGCATAAGGGCCCGCTCAGCTACGACAAGGTGATGTTGCGGCCTGCTGGCTTGGCGATCATGCAGGGCTTTGACAAGAGCCTCAAGGCTGGCTGGAAGGACGTGCAGCGCACTGTCAATGGTATGAATGCTCAGATCAATGGTGGTTTTGATGTGGATGCGTCGAAGTCTGGTCGGGCGAATGTCAGCAACGGCGGTGGTTCGACCACGTATGTCCAGCAGACGTTCAACTATCCCGCGATCGCTCCGACGAGCATTAGCACGCAGCAGAAGCTGCAGACTGCGGCGATGCCGCAATGGTGACAGGGAAAGGGTGGTGCAATGATTCTCACGGATTATCTCATCAATGGTCAGAATCTGACTGGCGAGCATGCGAGCCTGATTATCGGCACCACCCATTTCACGAGCATTTCACCACGCATTAATTCCGTCACGGTGAATGGTCGGAGTGGTGTGATGCTTCCTGCTGGCCCACTGGCTTTCGACGCGCCGGAAATCACGCTGAAATTCATCACGAATGGGCCTGATGCGGATACTCTGATGCACCGCTTCTACCGCTTGTGCCGCTTGGCCTCGTCGTTGACGCGTATGGAGCGTGACACGTCCACCGGCCTGACGCGGCGCATGACCGCTAGCGCGGTATGCACGTCATGCCAGCCGGACGGTGACGAAATACCCTGGAGCAACCATCGCGCGGCGACCGCCGTCTTCCAACTGCCGGACGTGTACTGGCAAGGTGATTGGCAGACCGCTTCGCTTCCAGCCGCCGGTGGTGTCTTCCTTTACGGCAAGGCTCGGACCGGCAGCGAGGGCTGGTATTCCAACGCTCCACTGCTCAATCTCATCCTCCGCTTCTCAAATGTCTCATCGGTGACCGTGACCGATCCAGTGACCGGCACGGACATCAAATGGAGCGGCGGCAATGCGTCGAATCTTTATTTGGACGTCTGCAACCGTCATGCATGGACAGCCGGCAACACCACATCATGGTCCGGTGGCTCGGATGCGACGGCAGGCATCGATTGGACGAGCGAGCCGCTGCAGGTGTGGCCGTCTGCCGATTCGGGCAGCTATACGATTCAGGTCAAGCAGTCCGGCACGTCGGCGGTGACGTGCCGATTCAAACCTTCATGGGAGTGATCATCGTGGCAAAGTCTTTGCATGCGCGCCTCGTGGCCTACAAGCCATTCGGTGACCGACTCGGTGTGCTGGCCGAGCCGGTGAGCTTCAGCGCGTCCATGGTGCACAATGACGATGGCGCGATTTCGCTCGAATACTCGCTGCTGTCTGGTGATGCGCAGGCTTTCGATCGTGAGCTGACCGATGGCCTCGAAGTGGCCGTTGAAGTGTCGGATGGCAGCGGCTATCGTGAGCCGGACAATGCGCGGTTCGCCATCACCGGACGCTCCGGCAAGACCGATGACCGCACCAAGACCATCACCTATTCCGGTCAGTCGATTGGCTGGCTGCTGTCCAAGGCCGAAAACAACGATTCGTCGCACCTCATCGCCGATGGCGATAACAAGGGCAAAAGGCCATTTTATTCTTCCAATCCGGGCACTATCCTCAAGACCTTGCTGGACGAAAACCGTCAGCGCGGTGGCGTGGCCACCGGCCTGACTTTGGGCTTCGACACGGCCAAGGACGCGGCTGGCAGTAATTGGGCAAAAAAGTACACTCTGTACTATTCGCTCGGCACTGATTTGCAGACCATCCTGGACGCCCTGGTCAATGGTGGCGGCTGCGACTGGCGCACGTCCGGCAGGACGCTCAAGCTGTGGAATGCGGACAGTGCCGCCTTGAGCCGTGATTTGAGCAAAAGTGTCGTGCTGCAATTGGCGCGTGACATCAGCGAGGCGCCATTTGAGGAGTCCATCGCGGATCTGGCCAGCACCATCCTTGTCGAGGGTGACAATAATCTGCTCTTCCGCATGGATAATCCGGCCGCGCCGACACCGTGGGGCAAGTGGGAGTCCTACAGCTCGCAGGGTGGCGTGTCTGATAAGGACACTGCCCAGGCCTTTATGCAGTCCACGCTTGATGATGCGGCTCGTGTGCGTGGTCAGTACACGCGCGACTTGGTGACCGCGAATGTGGATAATCTGCCGCTCATCGACTATCGCGTCGGTGACTGGATCACCGCGCCCACCGTTTCGCACGGGGAGAAGGTGCGCGTGCAGGAAATCGACCTGAGCATGCGCCAGAATGAGGGATTAAGCGCTTCAATCGCCTTGAACGACATCAAATATGACGCTTCCGTGCGTCAGGCGAAGAAGATAAAGGGCATTACCGGTGGCGCGGCATTGGCAGGCAGTGAGAGCGGCACCACCGCCTCTTCCGACCATGACCATCGCGTGCCGAAAGCGCCGCAGGGTCTCATCGTGCAGACCGACGCCTACATTGGCTCGGACGGATACGCGCGCGGCTTGGCCACGGCATTGTGGTCCGCCGTGACCGAAGCCACGGATAATACCGCCATCGAAATCAGCAATTATGCTGTCGAGTGGAAATTGCATAAGGATGGTGCGCCGTGGCATTCCGCCGGCACGACCGATAAGACGCAGCTTGGCTTTGGTGGCCTTGATTGTGGCACGCGAATCGAGGTGCGCGTCAGAGCTGTGCCGACATATTCCGACAAGCTCGGCGAATGGTCGGAAGTCTTCGTGGCTACAGTGGAGTCGGATACGACGCCCTGCTCCGTGCCATCGAAACCAATCGTCTCCTCCAAGTTGGGCGTTGTCACCATCCACTGGGATGGCAAGACCTCGACCGGCGCGCAGATGGAGCCGGACTTCGACCATATCGAGGTGGGCAAGGGTGCCACGGCTGCCGGCATGCAGGTCATCAGCGCCACCCAGTCGGGGCAGGGCGATTACGTCATCATCGGTTTGACGGGCGGCTCACAGCATAGCTATGCCTTGCGCTCCGTCGATCATGCGGACAATCGCTCCGACTGGTCCGCCATCGCTTCGGTGACCGTGGCTTCCGCCGTCTCGCCTGATGAGGTCAAGCAGATCCAAAAAGACCTGGCTGACAATCAGACGGCGTTGAAGGATAATACGGCGAAGCTGACGCAGGCGCAGAAGGACATCCAAGCCAACAAGACCGGCCTTGACACGGCGTCCAAGTCGCTCGCGCAGGCGCAATCCGACCTGTCGCAGGCGCAGAAGGACATCGCGCAGACCAAAAGCGACCTGACCACGGCGAACGGCGAGATATCGAAGGCGAAGGAGTCGGCTGCGCAGGCGTATGCCGAAGCCCATAGCAAGAACCATACGTTCCGTGGGCCTGATGAGCCGAAGGACAATCTCATCGTCGGCGACCTGTGGCTCAAGACGCAGAAGTATTGGACGAGGTGGAAAGGCGAGAAAAACAACTCACCGAGCCTCTTGGCCGACTTCTACACGTACTGGCAGGGCGAAGCCAATAATTCTCCTTCCGTGCTCGTGCCGCTGTCGGATCGCGTGATTGAGACGCTTGTCTGGGATGGATCCGCGTGGAACCACATGGACTATGCCGACGTGGAGAAGAACGCGGAGGAGATCGCTCAGGCGAAGTCGGATATCGCGGATAACGCGGCGAAGACCACCGACGCGAAGAAGGCTGCTGAGAATGCCACTGCCGCAGCGAAAAACGCGCAGGGCGCGGCTGACACGGCCAATGGTGCGGCGAAGACCGCTCAGGACACCGCCAATGCTGCTACTGCTGCTGCGAAGAGTGCGACCGCCACCGCCGGTCAGGCCAAGGATGCGGCCAATGCCGCGCAGACCGCCGCCGAAAGCGCCAAGAAGACCGCCGGCAATGCGGAGACTTTGGCGAACACGGCCAATGCTTCGGCCAATGCGGCCAAGTCCGACGCGGCTTCCGCCAAATCGGACGCTTCCACCGCGAAGACCGATGCGGCCAACGCCAAGGCCACCGCCGCGAATGCGTCGAGTGTTGCGACGCAGGCGAAGGCCACCGCAGACAGCGCGGCCCAGTCCGCCACGGACGCGGCCAATGCTGCGCAGAAGGCGAATACGGCTGCTGCGGCGGCGGCTGGCGTGGCGAACGGCAAGGCCGACGTGCTGATCCAGTCCACTGCGCCGGATACGTCGATGCGCAAGGCAACGACATTGTGGATCGACACGACGAATGGTGCGAACACGCCGAAACGGTGGAACGGGTCGGCTTGGGTGGCGGTGACGGACAAGGCCGCAACCGACGCGGCGAACGCGGCGGTCAAGGCGAATGATGCGGCCAAGACCGCGCAGTCCACCGCAGACAAGGCGCAGACCGCCGCCGCCAACGCCGCGTCACAGGCGAATCAGGCGCAGGCCGCAGCTAAAAAGGCACAGACCACTGCGGACGGCAAGAACCTCATCTACCGTGGCCCCGACGAACCATCCCATGATGGGTTGAAGCCGGGCGACATGTGGTGGCGCACCCAAAAATATTGGACTCGTTGGCAGGGGGAGAAGAACGCAAGCCCCTCACTGCTCGCGGACTTTTACACGTACTGGACCGGCGCACCGAACGCTTCTCCAAGCGTTTTGGTGCCGCTTACAGATCGCGTCGTCGAAGTCCTGACGTGGGATGGCACGCGCTTCGAACCGTTTGACCTCGTGGCGAACAACATCCTCGCTGCTGGCACGGTGGCCGCGAAGCATCTCGCCGCCGACTCAGTGACCGCCGAGAAGGTCAAGGCCAATGCCATCACGGTGGACAAGCTCGCCGCCAATTCGGTCACGACTGAAAAGCTGGTGGCTGACGCGGTGACCGCCACGAAACTCGCCGCCAACTCGGTGCAGGCGCGGAACATCGTCGCACTGGCCATCACAGCCGACAAGATCGCGGCCAATTCGGTAACCACGGGCAAGCTCAAGGTCACGGAAGACATGACCGTGGCGCTGCTCAACGTCCACAAGATTCAAGCGGGCGACATCGCCGCCAATGCCGTGACCACTGCCGCTTTGGCTGCTGGCGCGGTAAACGCCGACAAGCTGGCTGCGAATTCGGTCAATGCGTCCAAGATTGTGACTGGTGCGATTACCGCCGACAAGCTCGCGGCGAATTCCGTGACGGCCGTCAAGATCGCGGCTGGCACCATCACGTCCGACAGAATCGCGGCGGGCCAGTTCCGAGGCTACGTCTTCACCGGCGCGATATTCCAAAGCTCCGAGGCCGCGAACACGGGAATGAAGCTCAACAGCAGCTCGTTGCGGATGTGGGATTCGGCTCATAACCAGACCGTCTACCTCGACGGTGAAGGCAAAAGCAACCTGCTGACCGGCACTTTCCAAACCCGCATCAGCGGGCACAGGGTGCGTATCAGCCCGGACTACCAGAGCCACGTCATCGGCGGCACTGAGACTTTCGTGGGTGATGGCCTGGAATTCCCCGCTTACAACGGTTCGACGGCTTTTTACTCTTATCCGGCCATTGCTTCTGTCATCCAGTCGAATCAGGTCGGTGCGATGGGCGAACTGGACTTGTGGAGCGGACACGTCGCAAAGAACGATCCCGCCGCGTTCATGTCTCTCAGATCGAAGCCGCGCAAGAAAGGCGGTACCGGCAGCGGCGGCGTCACATCCAGAGTGCATGTCGTGGCGAACACGGATTACGACGAGCCGGACGAGAGCAAGAAAAGCAGCGCTTACCTCACTCTGTCCGGCGATAGCGCGAACGGTTCGGAGGCCTGGCTCGGAGCGCAAGACGCGAACGGCGAGGTCGGAGTCGGCGCGAACATCGGCACCGGATACCTGCATCTCGGCGGCTATCTTGGCGGCATCACGAACCGTTTTACGTTCCATGCCCAAGCTGCGTGGAAGGCTTGGTATCCGAATCCCGGCTCGAAGATTGCGGCCGGCGCGGCAATGCAAGTCAACTGCACGTTCAGCCCGACGAAATACGGCCACTATTACGTCGTCGCGAACGCGGATTCGGAATGGGCGGGCATCATCGCGCATCCATGCAATACGGGCGGGCAGAGCGGCTTCCAATTGAAGCTGTATAACGCCGACCAGCCTTGCCCGGTGGATGTTTACGCGGAATTCCTGGCTTATTTGGTCAAATGATTGGAGGGAATGTTGTCAGCGACTTTCGAAATGGATGATAACAGTGGGCTTTGCATTATCCGCTGTAATCCGCCTATCAACGGGTCGGACAGTTTCGTCTTCGCACCTGACGTGATTGCTTCGTGGAAGGCTTTGCTTGGGCTTGCTTCGACTCGTGAGGCGATCGCCGCGATCATGCAGGGCAAGGAGGACACGAGCCGGTACGACCGCGCCACCGGCAGGGGCGTGTGGACGGGGGCTTACGAGGCCTTGGAAAGCGCGCTGAATGATTCCGCCACCGGCGTGAGCATGCTTGCGGCTGATGGGGAAGTGTTGAATGACCCGCTGACCGCCGCGCGCAATAAGGCGCGTGAGGGCATGAGTCTGCCCACCATGTCGAATGAGACGGACGCGAATCTCATTGCCACACTGTCCGCTGATGACTCCGATGAGGAGCCGTCGAGTGGCATTGACGTGACCGTGACCAAGGACATTGAGGGATTGGACGATTTCCTCAATGACGAGTCCAGTCAATCAAATCTGGACGAGTGCGAGGAGAGATTCTATGAGTCCCTTATGCCGAGACCTCAAAACCAACAGAATTAAGGAGATTGATTATGGCCGATGAGACCACTGAAACCACCGCCGATACCACTACTGCCGTGACGCCCTCTGAGCCGTCTGGCGTGCTTGATTTGCGTCCGCCGAAGGAGTCGGTGCGAGCGGAATTGTGCCGTCTCGGATTGGAGTTTTCCAGCGCTGACGGCACCGCCGAATCTTGGCGCGACTACCAGCGTGGCGTGCTCGCCACGTTCGACGATTCCGGCACGTCCGTCACTCTCACGGACGTGAAGACGAATCTCGGCCGCACCCTCACCTTGGACGAGCTTAAGGCCGTGACTCGTATCGACACGATGACCGCCGCAGACTAATCCAGCATTCCAATTTTTTCAACCCCTGCAATCCACGCGGATTGCGGGGGTTTCGTATTTAAGGAGACTATTTTGACTCAGCAGATTCCAGCCGACGCGAACGACGTCATCGACTCTCTTTCCGCGCAGATCGGCACACTCAACAAGCAAATCGCAATCCTCACCAGTCAACTGTCGGCGGCCATGAAATTGATTCCCGCCGACGTGCTCGAAAGCGTGAAGGGAGACGAGAATGCAGAGGATTAACCTGTGGCCGAACCCAAAGTTCGACCCCACCGGCTTCCATGTCGTCAAAAAGGGCGGCGACATATCGAAGTACATGACCGGTGGCACGCTGGCCAACACCAGAGGCGAATACATCGACCTGCCTTTCGCGTGCGAGGTCGGCGTGGAATACGTGTGCACGTGCAGGATCGTCAGCAACGATACGACGAATAAAAGCATCGGCATCTTTTCCGGCGGCACGGCCAAATACCCAAGTGCCCAGACGGTCGGGAAATATACGATCCGCTTCACCCCGACCGCCAATGACACGCGCCTGGCCATCCCCTCCGGTATGGCCATCAGCGAATTGAGCGTGGAAGCCGCCGACACGTATGACGCGGCGCTCGGGGGGGGGCTTCCGGGCTTCTTCTCGGGGGACACGATGCCACGCGATTAAGGCGATTCGTCGGGCGGGTGATGTCCGATGATGATCACGAACCTATGCACGAGCCCATCCTCGACCATCACCCTGAAAGCCGACAAGTGGGTGAATATCACGACCCTTCCGAGCGTGAATGGGGCGACATATCAGATCAGCGTCGAGGTGAACGTCACAGGCGGCACTATCTCGATAATCGGAGCGGATGGCGACATCAACGCAAGACAACGTGTCAGCTACAAGATGATCGTCAACAATTCCTATCCGATATCAATGAGTTATCACGTCAAGTCAGGCAGTCCGACCGTCACCGTGACAAACATTCTCTTATGCTCGTTCGCCGAATACCAGGCGAACAAGGCCTTGCTCGACGGCCTTTACTTTTTCGACGGGGATACGATGCCACGCGCCTAACCCTTTTGGGGGTGGTGGCATGAGTCTCATCGTTAATCACTGCGTCATGCCGAAAGACGGTGTGAGCGTCAAGACGACGAACACGACACCATCGGACATCACCTTCACGGGGTTGACGGCGGGCGTGAAATACCATGTGAGCGTCGTCTGTTACATGCTGTCCACGAGTGGCGACAATCCGCGCTTGCGTCTCACCACCAATGGCAGTGATAGTGGGCTGGTCAGTTCGAATGGTCGCGTGGATTACGTCTTCACCGCCGCCAGCACTACTCACGGCATTCTCGTCGGTCTGAACAGTTGCACGGTCAATCTGAGCAAGGGCTTGTGCGTGCCTCAAGACCAGTGGCAGCAGCTCGTCTCGTTGGGATTGCTGGGCAATTATTTCGATGGCGACACCATGCCAAAAGATTAAACGATTTCAAGGAGATGTGATGTGTTTCAAACGTTTTTAGCGGGTTTTGGTGGTGTGGGCGGCGCGTGCGCGGTCATCACGCTCGGCCTGAAAGTCTGGCCGGGCGCTTTGGACGCGCTGGCGACCGGCCTGTACTCGCACGTGCAGCCGGAACGGTTGCCCTATGACAGTCCACTTTCCCAGCATTTCGCAAAAACAAGGACACTGGGAGAGCGGACATCGAAAATCGACGACCGCATGGACGAGTTGTGTCGTGACACGATCAAAAACACGATCATTAGCCTGATCTACGGCGACAAGGACACCGACCACAGCGAGGCCGTCCGATACGAATTGGCGAAATTGGAGAAATTGGACGCGCAGTGCTGGGTCGTCAACGCCGCCGAAAAATATTTGGAGGACCGGCAATGACACGACTGCTCATCGCGGGCGGAGCCTACATCATCCTCCTCGCGCTCATCTTCATGTTCAACCATGGCGCGCACATGCGCTGACATCGATTTTCACAACCGCAAGGCCATCTCTTCGGAGGTGGCCTTTTTATTGCCCCCTATTGGGGGTGGGAAGGAGGCCGTCATGGACGAAGTGACCATGACGCCGGAAATGACACCGCAGGGCGACAGCATGCCGCCCACTGACATCCCGGTCGTGTCCGAAACGGATGCTGCCAAGGCCGTAGAGGGATTGGAGGACTGATATGGCAAGCGTAAGCACTTTCATCAATCGTATGCGCTACTGGTGCGCCGTCGCCAATCTCGGCTACAGCCAGTCCGACCGCTGGAACTTCAACCCATCGGGGGGTAATTGCGATTGTTCCAGCCTGGTAATCCACTGCCTGCGCGAGGCTGGCTTCGACACCGGCTCGGCCACCTACACCGGCAACTTGAGCGACAATCTGACCAAGCGCGGCTGGCAGCGGCTCCCCGCGAATGGCAATCCGCAGCCGGGCGACATCCTGCTCAACGACGTGCACCACGTGGCCGTCTACCTTGGCGGCGGCAAGCTCGCGCAGGCGTCCATCTCCGAGCGTGGCACGGCCTACGGCAAGGCCGGGGACCAGACCGGCCGCGAAACCAACATCAGGAGCTGCTACTCGTATCCCTGGAACTGCTACCTCCACTACGGCAACGGTGGCGGCTCTTCGGCATCCACCGGCGCCCTAGCCGTGGACGGCAACGTCGGCCCCGCCACGGTACGCCGCTGGCAGCAGGTGATGGGCACCGCGGTGGATGGCATCATCAGCGGCCAGCAGGTGCCCGACGAACGCACCTACTGGCGTCCGGCCATCGATTCGAGCGTGGTTCGCTACGGTGCTGGCGGCAGTGATCTGATCCGCGCCGTGCAGCGTCGCCTGGGCTGTGGCACTGATGGTCTGCTTGGCCCGGCCACCATTCGCGCCATCCAAGCGCATTACGGTCTGGCTCAGGACGCGAGCTTCGGCCCCGCCACCGCACGCGCCCTGCAGTCGGCGCTCAACCAAGGACGATTCTAAGGAGGTTTAATATGGCTCAACATGCAGCGCCAACGACTTTGGAGACCACGGTCAATAATCTGACCAACGAGTGCGAGGATGGTCAGGATAACCAGCAGCCGACGGCTTACACGCCAGTCTTTTCCAAGGGCGTGCGCACCGTGGTCTACGTTGCCGGTCTTATCGCTTCATGCGTCGGCTTGGGTTTCATGACCTTCGGCGACGCCGCGATCGGCGGCTACATTTCGACCGTGGCCGGCTTCATCGCCAGCGGTCTCGGCGTCGCCTACAATCCGCTGCGCCGTGATTGATTTTTTTGGCGTGAGACTCAAACTCGGGTGTGGAAAAATTTGCGGCACTGTAGTGTCCGTGGAATTTTTTACACCCGTTTTTTAACATTTGCCCCTCTCTCAGCTATGGCTGGGGGAGGGGCTTTTGTGTTTCGCACGGTAGAATCATCATCATGACCAAGAAAGAGCATGATGATTTTTGGACGAAGTGGAAGCGCGAGCTCACGAAGGATGTGAAGGCCGACAGGATGCACGGCGGTGAAGCTGATTTCAGCCGAATGCATGGCGTGACATTGGACACTCAAAAACTGTATGACATGCTGCCAAAAAACTGACCACACATTGCCCTTCTCTCAGCATTGCTGGGGGAGGGGCTTTTTCTTGTTATTCGGCGTGTTTGCGTGGCCTGCCTCCTCCGACGCCTCGGCCGGGGCGGCTGGCGTTCCACCGGTCGATGGTGTCCTCGCGCCAGCCTCTGGCCTTGCCGACGACCACGTCGGGGTCGGGCAGCCTGTAGCGTGCCAGTGCGCCTTTGGTGATTCCGAGGCGTTCGGCCACCTCGGTCATGCTCAGATAGCGTTCAGTCATCCTTGCCGCCCCGTCTGTCCATGGCGAGCGTGGCAAGGCTCCAGATGCCGGCCGCGAGTCCGAACAGTCCAGCCTGCCATGGTTTTCCAGCGAAGCCGAGCATGGCCGACAGCAGGCCGCATGCGATGCCGCAGACGGCGAATATGGTGCTTGTTTTCATGATGGCCATGAAATAGGATGGAACCGGGGTTCCGGGCACTAGGTCTGCTCGGAACCCTTTCGTCATCTCTTATGGCGTGGTCTGCGCCGTATCGAGATGACGAGCGCCGCCAGTGCGATGATGTTGCTCACCACCGAGCTGATGGCGGTCACGATGTCCGTCCATTTCATGCTCACCTCCTTTCCGTTGACATAACTATTATAACAAAGTATGTAAAGTATTGCAAGCCGAAACACAAAAAACAGAGAAAAAATCAACGGATTGATAGACTTGATGCCACGCAAACGAAGGGGCGAGCATGGCCTACACAATCAGACAATACGCCACCAAAGACGGAAAAAGATACGAGGTGCGCTACCGTAAGCCGGACGGTTCATCCACCGGAAGGCGTGGCTTCAAGCGCAAGATGGACGCCGACGCGTGGGGAGCGGCCAATGTGACCACAGCGAAAAGTGTCGGAGCTTACATCGACCCACAGGCCGGAAGAAGACTCGTGGAGGACTTCTGGGAGCCGTGGCTGGCCGCCAAGAAGACCAAGGCGAAGCCAAGCTACATCAAGTCGCTGGAAGACGCTTGGCGAGTGCATGTGGAGCCGCAGTGGGGCATGAGGGAGATGCAGTCAATCACGCGCGACGAGGTGCAGCGGTGGGTCACCGATCTGGCAGGACGACGCAGTGCGTCGGTGACGATTCGCGCCGAGAATCTGCTTCGCAGCCTCATGGAGAGGGCAAAGGCCGATCGGTGCATCCACGACAATCCATGCGACGGCATCGAGCTGCCGCGCAAGCAGGTGCGGAAGCACGTCTATCTCTCGGCTGACGAATTGTCTCGTGTGGCGATGCAGTGCGGGTGGCGTGAGCCGATCGTGCTGACCTTGGGCCTGTGCGGCGTGAGGTGGGGTGAGCTTGTGGCGCTCCGTGTCGAGGATGTCGATCTGCAACGCTGTCGGCTGCATATATATAGGAGCATCACGCGTCTTTCCAGCAGGATGGTGGAGACCGACCCGAAAACCCATGATGGACGTTCGGTGATGTTTCCCCTGGTGTTGCGTCCACTGCTCGCCAGGCAATGCGAGGGGCGCAGGCCGTCCGATTTTCTTTTCACCGCTCCCGGCGAGCCTTTGGACGAGCCGATGGGGAATGGTTGGAATCCGACTCGGAGCGATGGGTGGTTCGCGGTGGCGCTTCGCCGCGCGGGCGTGGAGCGTGGCCACATGACGATTCACGATCTGCGCCATACGGCCGCTAGTCTCATGGTGCAGTCCGGCGCTAACGTCAAGACCGTGCAAAGGCAGCTGGGGCACAAGAGCGCCGCCATGACATTGGATGTTTACGCCGATCTCTTCGATGATGATCTGGACGAGTTGTCGGAGAGGATGGGTGGTTTGCTTTTTTCGCGGAATGTGGGCAAAATGTGGGCAAACGTGACGCAAGGTGTCGATGGAACCGTTGAAACGGTTGGTGTCTGAGTCTTTTCGCCGGTGGGTTCGAGTCCCGCTGGAGGCACTTTTGGAAACCGCCAGAGATGGCGGTTTTCCTTTATTCTCCAACGGTTTTGGCATCATCGCGATTCACTGCGATTCAACCCTTTTCCACGGTGGGTTATGGAAAAATGTGGGCAATGTGTAGGCAAAATGTGGCATATCGTTCCCGAAACATTCCGTAGGTACACTGTCGGACATTACAAACCGTATGACACCGACTGAAACGGATGACGCATGACTTCGAAAGACATCAAGCCTGTAATCGAACAGCCCGCCACTGAAATCCCCCTGATGCTTGCGCAGGTGATTATCGTTGCCGGCGTGCTCGCTATCGGCGAAATCGCATGTTCTCCGCTGTACTTTACCTTGATGGACCATTCGTTGGCACTCGTTCCGTGGGCATTGGAAGCCGCATTCCTTGCCGTGGTGTTCACCTTCGTTGTGGGCTTCGCATTGTTGTGGTGCGCCGAATCGTTCACTTTCAAACTCAAGGAACGATTCCGCCCGTTCGGCTATGCGGCGGTAGGATTGATTGGATACGGCGTATGGAGCCTGCTGGTGTTCACCGCCACCATCAATTCGATACTCGCCAAAGTCGGGGAAAGCGTTCTTACCAACGGCCAGGTCGGCGCGATCGCGCTGAACGGAGCAGCCTTGGGCTTCGTCGCTTTCCTTTTCGCAAAACTGCTCGACGTCAAACTCGGCAATCGCAAAACCGTTGCGATAATTCTGCTTATCGCGGAAATCGTCATTGCCATCATCGGCCTACTCATCATGATTCGCATGTTCAGCGTGCTTTACGCGGCGTGACGGCGAAGACGCGGAAAAGAGAGCGCAATATACATGTTCAGCATTCTGGAGATGTTCACCATCGGCGTCGGCCCCAGCTCGTCGCACACCGTAGGGCCGATGGTCGCGGCCAGCAGATTCGCTGCCTCCCTTGAACGTGACGGCATACTGAACCGGGTCGGCCGCGTGCGAACGGTACTGTATGGTTCGCTCGCCCTGACCGGTCTTGGGCACGGTACCGATCGCGCCACGGTGGCGGGCTTGGAAGGCAACGTACCGAAAACCGTCGATACCGATCACATGAGCAATATCCGTATGGAATGCGAGGCAGGCGGCGAGCTGATGCTCAACGGCACGCATCGCATCGATTTCGATTACGGACGCGATGTGGTGATGGATGTATGGCACCGCATGGCGGCCCATCCCAACGGCATACGATTCCAAGCCTTCGACCGGCAGAACAATCTCATCGACGAACAGGTCTGGTATTCCATTGGCGGTGGATTCGTCAGACAAGGCGACGCCGACGACCTGATGATCGGCATCCATGAGAAACCCCCTGCGGGAACGGCCTTCGCCGATCAGACCGACGATTCCTCAACCGATATCGATATGGACATGCCCTATCCGTTCACCACATGCGACGAACTGATCTCGCTGTGCGATGAACATCACATGAGTGTGGCCGATGTGGTGTGGGCCAATGAGACGGCCATGCGGTCCGCCGTGCAGGTGCGCAGCGATTTGGACACTGTATGGCATGTGATGCGCCGCTGCGTGCAGCACGGTTGCAATACCAACCAAACCGTTCTGCCTGGCGGCCTTGACGTGCCCCGCAGGGCGCCAAAAATGTATGCAAGGCTCGCATCCAACAGCGACGTGCTCAAACGGGACGGCAGGCGCTCCGACGCCGTACTCGAATCATCGGACGCCGCATGGGTCGACCTGTTCGCATTGGCGGTTTCCGAGGAGAACGCGGCAGGCGGACGCATCGTCACCGCGCCTACCAACGGTGCGGCTGGCGTCATTCCGGCGGTGCTCCACTATTATTGGTATTTCGTGGATCATGCGGATGAGGATGGTGTGGTGACGTTCCTGCTGACCGCAGGGGCGATTGGATACTTGTTCAAACGCAACGCGTCCATTTCCGGTGCCGAAGTCGGATGTCAAGGCGAGGTCGGCACAGCCTGTTCCATGGCCGCGGCGGGGCTGTGCGCCGTGATGGGCGGCACGCCTCACCAAGTGGAGAATGCCGCGGAAATCGGTATCGAGCACAATCTGGGACTGACCTGCGATCCGGTCGGTGGTCTGGTGCAGATTCCCTGCATCGAACGCAACGCCATGGCGTCCAATACCGCCATCAACGCGGTCCGTATGGCCATGCTGGGCGACGGCACGCATATCGTGAGTCTTGACCAAGCCATCAAAACCATGAAGGACACCGGCGAGGACATGATGGCCAAGTACAAGGAGACGTCGAAAGGCGGTCTTGCGGTCAATGTTGTTGAATGCTAGCGATGGATGGTGCTAATCTTGGTGACACTGTGTTTTTTCAAGGAGGTTCACCATGGCATCTGAAATGCCTGTTGTCAATGCCGAATTCGGCGATCGCCCGACCATCGAATTCCCGACTGAGATCGCTCCCGCCGGCCTGAAGGTCGTGGAGCTCTTTGAAGGCAATGGCCCGATGGTCCGCCGTGGAGACACCGTCACCGTCAACTACCATGGTGTGGTCTGGGGCAAGGACACCCCGTTCGACTCCAGCTTCGACCGTCACCAGCCGGCCACGTTCGGCATCGGTGTGGGACAGGTCATCAAGGGCTGGGATCAGACCGTTCCGGGACATAACGTCGGTTCCCGCCTGGTGGTGTCCATTCCGCCGGAGTACGGTTATGGCTCCCGTGGCGTTCCGCAGGCCGGCATCGGCGGCGAGGACACGCTGGTGTTCGTGATCGACATCATCTCCACCCGCTGATTGACGGGTATCATTCTTCCAAGGTCAAGGAGGATAACATGGCCGAAGAAAAGACGATCCTGCTGACGCAGGAGGCGTACGACAAGATGAAAGAAGAACTCGCCTGGCGTGAGGGCGAGTACCGTGACGAGATTCTGTCCAAGGTCTCCGCGGCGCGTGCCGAAGGCGATTTGAGCGAGAACGGCGGCTATCAGGCTGCCCGTGAGGCGCAGCGCGTGAATCAGGGACGCATCGACGAACTGACCGTCAAACTGCGCAATGCGAAGATTCTGACTGCGCCCAAGGCCGGTGAGGTCGGTGACGGATCCCTAGTGACCCTTGAAGTCAACGGACGTGAAATGGTGTACGTGCTTGGCACGCGAGACCTGTCCATCGCCACGGATTACAGCATCATCAGTCCTGAATCGCCGATTGGCGCCGCCATCAATGGCGCTCATGCCGGAGATACGGTGACCTATACCGCTCCGAACGGCCGTGAGATTTCCGTGACCATCAAGGAAGCCAAGCCGCTCGCCTGACATACGTGTGACGAAAACAACAGCCCGTTCCTCCATCGCATTCGTACGATGAGGGGACGGGCTTATTTTGTTTTGTCCATGTGGGGTTGATTACGCCTTAGGGCCACAATTGCACGATCACCATGTAGATGGCCACCATGTGGCAGGCGTATCCCGCCACGGTTCCGGTATGGAAGATCTCATGGAAGCCGAACACCTTCGGCCAGGGGTCGGGCTTGCGCAGCGCATACACGATGGCTCCGGCGATATAGCAGGCGCCGCCGGCACACAGCAGTATCACCACGGTAGGTCCGGCATAGGGGGACATCCAGAACAATCCCATGAACGCGACGCCGGACACGCCGAAAATAATATAGACAAGAACATAAAGCCAGCGAGGCGCGCTGATCCAGATGACATGGATGATGAGCGCCACTGTGGTGCAGATCCACATGCCCGCGATGATGGAATCACGCCAGAATGGCGTGAGCGCGAAGGAAACGGGCGTATAAGTGCCGGCGATCAGCAAAAAGATGTTCATATGGTCGATGCGACGGAGCACATCGGTAACCCGTGGTGACCAATCTCCCAGATGATAACAGGCGGAATTGCCGAACAGTACCAGCGAGCAGGTCATGAACACGGCGCACGCCCATTTGAGCCCGGTGCCATGAGCGAGGCAGATCAGCACGATGCCCGCGGCAAGAGCCAGGGGAGTGGCGATGGCGTGGATCCAGCCACGCAGGAGCGGCTTTGGCCTGCCATGCACGTCGAGTCTGATTTTGCGTTCGATTTCGGCGGGGACGATGCCTTCGATTTTTGCGGCATGGGCTTCGCCTTTGGCGATGGCACGTTTGGCTTTTGCATCCGCCTTGCGTCGAATGTTCTCGGCCTTATTGTGCGCCTTCACGCGAATGGTCTCAGCTTTCGCCTGCAGGGCCTGCTCGCGTGCTTCGGCGATGACCGCGCGTTTCGCCTCGATTTCTGCGTTTGTAGGTTTCGCCATCGGATGCCTCCACTATAAGTTACGGAACCGTAACCTACGTTAGCGTAACCGTCGGATATGTCAATCGGCGTTTCCGCATTATACGTGGGCATATGGTATGCAACCTCGCCATTGATGCGTATTATGGTTGCATGGCTGATTTCTCACATATCCTGATGACCCGTCCGGATTTCGGTGACGACGATCGTGAATGGTTGCACCAGTTGGTGGCCGATTGGCAGGTGATTGCCGATTTGAGTTTCGCCGACTTGCTGCTAATCCTGCAGAACGGCGAGGGCAAGTACATCATTGCCGAGCAATGCCGTCCGTCCACGGTGATGAGTCTGAGAGCCGAGGATGTGGTCGGCAACGTCGTCCCGGAATCCCTGTGCGCCGAGCTTGACGCGGCCATGGACTCCGAATCGGTGTTCCGCTCCTCGAAACTGCGTACGGTCGGCAAGGCCAAGGTCTGCAACGTGTACGCCCCGGTGCGTCATAATGGCAAGACGCTTGGCTTGGTGGTCCGCGAGACCAACATGGCCACACGCGAATCGAACGGCCGTTATGAGTCCGAAAGCATCAGCGCCGGCAAACAGCTGTATGAGATGATTCCGCGCGGCCAGTTCCCGTACCGTAACCCGGTTATGAACCAGCGCCATAACGCACGTGTGGCGGATGGCTTCATCGTGCTCACCGTCGACGGCATCGTCCGATACGCGTCTCCGAACGCCATCAGCTGTTTCCGTCGTTTGGGATCGGTCAGCACCATGCAGGGGGAGTATCTGAGCGAGATCGGCACCAAACTGCTGCATGAGAACGATCCGGTGCTGGAAACGCTGCCATTGGTACTGAGCGGCAAAGCCGCGGTGGATTCCGAATTGGACGCCAACAAAGCCGCGGTGTCCATGCGCTCTCTGCCGTTGATGGACGCCAATGGTCGCGTGGGTGGTATCGTGCTGTGCCGTGACGTCAGCGAATTGCGCCGCCGCGAGAAGGAATTGCAGACCAAGGACGCCACCATTTCCGAGATTCACCATCGTGTGAAGAACAATCTTCAGGCGGTATCCGCGTTGCTGCGCTTGCAGGCGCGCAAGACCAAGTCCGAAGAGGTCAAAAAGGAGCTCAAGGAAGCACAGCGCCGCGTGCAGACCATCGCCATGGTGCATGAGGGATTGAGCCAGACCGCCGATGAGATCGTCGACTATGACAAGGTCATTTCCAACCTGCTTAAGATGGCCGTCGATTTGGCTACGATGCGCGACCAGCACATCGATGTCGATTTCGTAGGCAAATTCGGCATGATGCCGGCACAGGATGCCACGCCGCTATCGTTGGTGCTTACCGAACTGATCACCAATTCGGTGGAACACGGTTTCGAAGGACGTAAGGAAGGACATATCACGATTTCCGTGGGCCGCGGTGGCAATAACCTCAACGTGGTGGTGGAGGATGATGGCACCGGCTTGGCGGATGAGGAGCATGATGGCATGGCTCGCTCTTCCGGATCAGGGCTTGGAACACAGATCATCAACACGTTCGTCACCAATGATTTTGGCGGAACGGTGCATTGGGAGCCACGTCGCGGTGGTGGTACCCGTGTGGTGCTCGACATGAAACTGCGTGCCGCGCAAGATAACTGACCTCTAGAACTGGAATGGCATATGGAAGGGCCGGTCGGATTCCATCGAATCCGACCGGCCCTTCCATATGCCCTGAAAAGAATCAGACCTGCATCTGCATGGCCTGCGAGCGACGTGCACGCATCGCGCGCCGCTTGAGCGCGCGCCGCTCGTCTTCGCTCAGACCGCCCCAAACGCCGTAGTCCTGATTGGTGTCGAGCGCGCATTTCAGACACGCGTCAATCACCTTGCAGGTACGGCAAACGGCCTTGGCTTCTTCGATTTGCTGATAGGCGGCACCGGTGTTGCCGACCGGGAAAAACAGTTCCGGATCCTTATCCCGGCACGCGGCCTTGGCTCGCCAATCGAAAGCACTGCTCATGTAATCGCCTTCCTCTTGCCATAAGTGGCGTTCTATCCGTTATTTAGATAACCACGAATCGGATGATTTTTCAAGACTTTTTCGCAAAAGAAGCCAAGTTTTTTTAGAATCCTTGGAATTCCGCGCATTGCACGGGACATGCCCGTGCTTGTTGGATGAAGACCCCACGCCCGGCAATGGCATAGTCATCGACGCCGAAACCGTCGAGAACCGCGCTGGGAATCCCCATCATCACATCGGTGGCTCTCTCTCCGCAAGGAAACGCAACACGTGTGAGGCAACGTTCAAGTAGGGTGCTTTGCGGCTTTTCCACAGCTGCGATTACCGTGACGGACGGATCGGCGAGTGCGGTCTTGAGCTTATCGGCTTCGGGCATGGCTGCGAAAGGGGAGAGCAATTCGTCGGCGTCATCCACGAACCATATGGTGCGTTCGTGCTGCGGCGATATTCTGCCGTCGTCGGTGGTCCATTCGCTGTTCGTCTTGCGTGTGAACCGGATGGTGCAGCGACCGGATTCATAGAGACGGCTGGCGCAGCAGAGCAGCAGATTGGTTTTGCCGCTTCCGCATGCGCCAATCACGGCGATGTTGCCGTGTCCTACGTCAAGGAATGCGGTGGAGATGAGTACACCGTCGTCGCTCAAAGCAAAAGGCACATGGTGCCATGCCTCTCGCTGTGGCGCCGTCAAATCGTCTTTGCCTGCATGTGGTGCGAGCGGCGCGGAGAACAAAGGGGAGGGATTGGTGGTGCCGCTGAATGCCGATGCGGTGTTGATGGCATGCACCAAGGAATCAATGTCATGGACCGCGCTGCAGCGGAAAGGAACAGTGCGTTGACCGTCATGACAGTAAGCGGCACCGGGGAAGGCCGGTGGAATCAAAGCTGCATCCTTGGTGCCGATCAGTTCATTCGATTGCATTTGGTCGGTGACGCGTAGGCAGATGCTCAGCGATATGTTGGCCTTCATATCGGCATGGACCTGACCCATGGGATTTTGCGTGCATACGATGAGATGCATACCCAAAGAGCGTCCGAGCGACGCCAATCGATTGAGTCGCTGCATATAGTCGGGTAGACGGTCGCGCAATGCATGGAATTCGTCAATGACCACCACGAGCCGTGCAGGGGGATGGGAAAGCTGGTCGAATCTGGAAACGCGTTCGGCACTTACCAAGGCCTCCCTGCGTGCCAATTCTTGTTCTATGGCGTTCAGCGCACGGACGGCATGGGCGAGGTCAAGATCGCAGACGTTGCCCACGGTATGCGGCAGACGCTCCAAAGCGTTGAAGGTCGATCCTCCTTTGAAATCCAGAAAGACGAAATGGAGGGTTTGAGGACTATGCCGAATCGCCAATGCCATGCACCAACTGATCAGCAGTTCGGATTTCCCCGAGCCTGTGGTCCCCGCGACCATGGCATGTGGTCCGGATGATGCCAGATCTATATGGAATATGCCATGTTCTGACATGCCGATGCCGTTCGTTGGGGAACGGACAAGCCAATTACGCACGATGGTGCGCCATATGAGCGGGTCGTTGTCCAGGCCATGCAGATGCTCAAAACTTATGGACGGCATGTCGGCGAAAAGCTGAGCATGGTCGATTTCGTTTCCGTTATGATGCGTTGGAACCGGCGAATCGCTTCCAGTAATGGTGTTGCTGTTCGTTTCTTCATGCCTGACGCGCATGATCATGGTGATGAGCATCAATGCGCTGCCGAGCAGACTCGGAGCGAGCATCGCCGCATAGAGCCAATGACGTTGCATACACATGACAATCAGCATGATGAGCTGCGCCAGCAAAGGCGCGCTCCAACTCAATACAGTGAGATGTTGTTCGCTTATACGGTGAGGGGCCTTTTTGTTCATACGGCCAGCATGGGCAAGAGCGGCGGCATGCCGCAAGCCAATATGAGGGTTGTGGTCGGAGGATGTGGGTTATCCACATCCTCCGGCGTGTCGTCAGTTTTGCTGTTCGGCCAGCGTGCCCACGGTTCCTGCGGAATGCGTGCCGTGTGAGAGTTCGGAGAAAAGCTGGATGTTCTTCGCGTCATTCAGCAGAACGCACGATCCGACCCCATCGACGTAATAGTCCGGATCGGTCCAATACACGCTTCCCGAAATGCCATCCTTGCCTGAGGCGCTTTTGAAAGCCAACGCCATCCGAAGCAGAGAGGAAGTCGATGCTTTCTCATCCACGGTTACGGAGCTCAACGCCGCTGCGGCGACCTTTTTGGTCTTGTTGAAATTCGTGAGCGTCTGTTTGGAAGCGCCCTTCTTGACGATGGCGTTGATCACCTGGCGCTGACGTGCGGCACGGCCGAAATCGCCTTGCACATCGGCATATCGCATACGGGAGAACGCCAAAGCGGTGTTGCCGTCCACGGTGTGGCATCCGGCGGTCCAGTTCATACCCGAATAAGGGTCATTCACATTCTGGTCGTAGCATAGGTCCACGCCTCCCAAGGCATCGACCACTTTGACGAGTCCGCCGAAGCGGACCATTGCCACATGGTTGATTTTCTGGCCGGTGATGTCCTCCACCTCGTTGACCAACTGTTTGCGGCTGTACAGCTGCGCCACGGCGTTGATCTTCATATAGCTCCCATCGATTTCCACCAGGGAATCGCGAGGAATGGAAATCAGCGAGGACGATCCTGTCTTCGGCTTGGTGAGTACAAGAATGGTGTCGGTTCTGAAACCTTCGACGTCGCCGGCGTCTCCGATGGTGCCCTCACGTTCGTCGGAGCCAAGAATAAGCCAGCTTTCGCCGGCGGTGTCCGCTTTGGATGTCAGCCAGGTCTGTTTGTTGAGCTGGTCATCGACCCAGTTCCAAGCGGAGAATACCCCTATTCCCAGTGCGAGAATCAGTACAAGGAAAATGGAAAGGACGATACGTCCGACGCGAGGTCTTCTTTTTGGCACGGAAGCCGTCGCTGGAGAGGATGGAACAGATCGGAGCGCCGTGGAGACGGAGGATGACCCCCGGAACTGCTGCGTTGGATTGGCCGTGCGGGTATGTTCTGGAGCGAAGGACACCGGAGATGATGAAGGGTTTCTTCTTGTCTCGCTCGTTGCCCGTGCCGCAGGCTGGAAGCTTTGCGGAACCGAGGAAGAAGGACGCGCCGTGCGTTTGGCCGGTTTTACGGATGATGCATGGTCGGAACGTTTCGCCGGTGCGAAACTCGCTGGCTGGCTCGGTGCGCTTTGCGAGCGGGAGGAATCCGTGGACGGCATGGTTTTTTTGCGTCCTGATGACGGAATGAAACTTGGTGGCACGCTCGTAGGCTCTTTTGCTCCTTTGCCTTCACTCATGGTTCCTCCAAAAAGATTCGTCCCTGCGTCATACGTTGAAAGGGGACGTGATTGCGTGGTCTACGTCAGTTCTTTGCCGGAACGGCACATACGGTCGCATTAAGGTATCGATCCGCAAGGCCGATGTACTGGCCCGTGGTCGCGTCATGAATGGAGCCGTCATCCGGGTCGACGGTGCCGCCAGTGCTTGGATCGACCAACGTGCCGTCGGATTTGGTGATCAGTCCCGTGACGGGATCGGGAGTCTCGGCAGTGGTGTCCGACTGGTTGCTGTCGGTCGTGCCGGAATCGTCGGAGCTGGCTGAATTATCTGAACTGGTGTCGGAGGAGTCGCCCGAGTTTGAATCGGCGGTATCGAAAATCGGCTTGCCCGCTCGCATCTTCTCCCAGAGATTGTCGGCTTCGTCGGTCCAGACGGAACGGTTGGGGTCGGACGGTGCTGGGACCACGGGGACGGTCTGGGTCTGCAGGTTGGTCATGGTGAAATTCTTCAGGCTCATGGCAAGTCCCGCCAAAGCCGCGGTATCAGCCATGCCTTGGGATATGTTGAGCGATTTCAGCGCGGATTTCGCCAGCTGGTACAGCTGCGCGGTATCAGTGAACAGATTCTTGCTGAGCGCCTCGCTCATCAGCTGCTTGATGAGATACTGCTGACGTGTGGTACGCGAGGTGTCGGATCCGTCTCCTATGCCGTGACGGATCCGGGCGTACTGCGTCGCCGCAACGCCGTCAAGATGGTGCATGCCCTTGTCGAGATTGAGTCCGGTGTACGGGTCGTTGACGTTCTGCGGAATGCACAGGTCCACGCCGCCGACTGAATCAATCATCTTGACCAGGCCGGCGAAGTCCACGACGATGAAGTTCTGAATATTCAACCCGGTGAGACTGTTCACGGCGTTCAGCGTGCAGCTGGCCGCCGAGGAGAGATCTCCGCCGGTTTTGTAGGCACCTGCGAAGATGGAATTGAACATGACGTTATACTGTGCGGGAATCGTGCCCTTCGACGTTTCGCACTGAGGCACGTCCACCAGGGAATCTCGTGGAATGGAGACCAGGTTGATTTCCTTGCGGTCGGCGGAGATCTGCACAATCATGGCGGTGTCGGCCTGATGGTTGCCGATGACGTCATCGAAACTGCCTCCGATGGCTTGGTTCTCCGCGCCGTCACGGGAATCCTGTCCGATCAGCACGAACTCGATCGGCTTGCCGGAGTTCGGATCGATGATGGATGCGTCCGTATTCAGGGAACCCTGGCCGATCACGCCGACCGAATTGTTCTTGATGATGCCATTGACGTCCATCCAAGTAGCGGCAGCTGCAGTGCCGACGAACACCAGAGTCGCGGCGATTGCCGCGGCGACTGCGGTCCTGACGTGATGCTGCACGCGATATCCCAGGCTGTGACGTGGTTTCGCATCCTGAAGACCATTGATGTTAGGAAGCTTATTGCCGGTTGATGACGTTGCCACGGTGTTGCCTTCCTGATTGAGATGCGCGTTTGACGCAATGCTTTTAGAACCTACCACTATCCAAATGGGCAATTATAGGGTTAATGGCCGATTTTCACCGATTCTGCGACTGTAGACCCCAGATTGGGCTGAACTTTAGCATGGATTTTCTGAAATATAGGCATTGACACGGGGAAACTTGACAAAATTACATTGCGTGTGTGTAATTTGAAGCGGTGTGAAAGTATGCGCATAAAAGGTGCGCACACAATTATGGGAGGACTCATGTGGGGCGTGACTGATGAGTCTTCTGAGAATCCGCTTGCTGAACTGTGGGGTTTGTTCAAGCGGGATGATGACGTGTCTTGGCAGCACAAAGCGCTGTGCTCGCAGACCGATCCCGAAGCATTCTTCCCGGAAAAAGGCGGTTCCACCAGGGATGCGAAGAGGGTTTGCGCCCAGTGTGAAGTCCGTGAACAGTGTCTGAAATGGGCCATCGACCATGATGAGCGTTTCGGTATCTGGGGCGGTATGAGCGAGCGTGAGCGTCGTCGCTACAAAAAAGAGCACAAGGAACGGGCTTGAAGGCATGGTGCGTCCCGTGCGTACACTTAAATTATGAATTCTAACGCCAGCAGCGATATCCAGACAATCGTGACCGATGTGCTGAACAGCAGACCGTATACGCATCGGCAGGACGTCGATATGTCCGTGGCTGCGGTGATCACCGCGCAGCATGACCTTCGATTCCTCGCTTCTACCGTTGGAGCGGTGCTTGCACAGCGCATGCTTCCAGGAATGATCGTTATCGCCGATTGCACGGGGCAGATCGAGCAGCCCATGCAGATGACCTTCGATGTCATTCACTCATCACAGGATGTGCTTACGGAAGTGCCGGAAGCCAAAACGGTGAGGGTCATTCTGGTGGGAGTGAAGCAGGCGGCGTCCTTCATGGACGCTGTAACGCGTGCGATGGATCAGATCGGCATTGATGCCGGCATCCGCGCGTTGTGGACCTTGCATGACGATTCGCGGCCGGCGGATGACCGGTGCTTCGAGACGTTGCTGGATGCGTGGAGAAACACGCCGACAGCCGCGCTGCTCGGTGCCAAGCAGTTGGATTGGCAGGCGAAGAACCTGCACAATGTGGGTTTGTATGCCGGGCACCATGATGTCGTTTCCTTGGTGGTCGACGGCGAGCCTGACCAGGAGCAATATGACGGGCGTCAGGATGTACTGTCGGTCTCCCTATCGGGCGCGTTGGTGCCGTTGGCTACGTTGCGTGCGTTCGAAGGGGCTGACCCCTGGTTCGGCACCTTCGCGGAATCCACGGACCTGTGCCGCCGCATATGTCTTGGCGGTGGGCGTGTCGTAGTGGTTCCCCAGGCTCGCATCGCCCACAGAAGAGCCCGATTCGAAGGAATCCGTTCCAAGAACGGGCGCCCTGTGGAAGACGAGGACGGTCGCATCGATCCGTATCTTGCCGTACGCGAGGCGAATGCCAAATACGCGTACACTGACATGCATCGTTCATGGTGGCCGTTGCTTTGGCTGTGGTCCATCATCCAGTCGTTGGGATTGGCCGTGCTTTGCTTGGCGCGCAAACAGCCGTATCATGCATGCTGCGAGCTGGCGATGCCGTGGCGTGCGCTGCTGCGTCTGCGGGGTGCTTGGCGCGCCCATGCGCGGTTGCGCAGGCAAAGCAAGGTCACGCTTAAATCGCTATCCACGCTGTCTGCGAATCATCGGCAGGTCAGGGAATGGCTCGACCGTCGCCGTGCGTTGCGCGACCAGAGGGATGTCGTGCTGCTCAGTCCTCTTGAGAAGGACCATCTGCGTAAACGGTTGCTGCGTAGATGGGGATTGGCCTTCGGCGCGGCGCTGATTGCCGGCATATGGATAGTCGTGCTGTATTGGGACGTGCTTCGTTCCGTATGTTCGGGTGCGTCGATGTATTCCGCACAGCTGTTGCCCACGGGCGCGAGCTTCACCCAGTTGCTTCATACCGCGACCACGTCATGGTCGTATGCCTCAGGCACGGGCATCAGTGCGCCTAACGCGCCATGGCTGTTGGTGCTTGCGCTGGCGTCGGTGCTCACTGGTGGACATGTTGCCGGAGCTGTCGGACTGATGTTCTTCCTTGCAGCCCCGCTCACGGTGTTTTCCTTCTGGGCGCTGGCCGGCATCTTCACCCGCTCGGATGCGGTGCGCTGCGTGGTCGCGTTGGCGTGGTTCGCGTTGGCGTTGTCCATGGGACTTTATGATGACGCGGATGTCACGATGCTGACGGTCATGGTGTTTCTTCCGGCCGCTTTCGCCTTCTCGTTCCGTGCGGTCGGCATGTATCGGACGGAGGATCTGGTCAATCCCCACGCGTCGGTCCAGGCGGCGGCGGTTGCGGCGCTGTGTTTCATTCCGGTCGTCGCCGCGCAGCCGCAGTTGTTGCTGCCGCTGATGCTCACCTTCCTGGGATTCCTGCTGTTCGTCCGCTCCCATAAGCCCGCGTTGCTTCTGATTCCGCTTCCGGCGGCGTTCGTATGCGCGCCGACGTTGGTCAATGCCGTTCGTTTCGCTTCCGACGGTACATGGCGTCAGCTGTTCGGCAGCGTCATGCTGCCCTCCTCCGCGCATGATGGCAAACCGGTCGTCGCGAATCTGTCTGATCTGTTGCTGCGGGTGTTCGGCATCGGCGCCGACGGTGGCGCATGGCGGTATGTGGCGGTTTCCATACTGGCGTTGATCGTATTGCTGGCCGCGGTGTCATTGGTGTTGCCTTTCGTGCTGCGCGTGTCCCGTATGATGTGGGTCGCCGTGTTCGCGGGATTGGCGACGGCCTTGCTGTCCGCGGCGATTGCGGTGGCCGTCGATGTGGATGGTCCGGTCTCCGGTTCCATGCTTCCGGGAACCACATATGCGATGATGGGCTTGCTCGCCTGCATCTGCATGATGTCGGGCGGCGCGGTTCGACGTTTCGTCATGCTGAGACAGCATGAGAAGACCGGCGCCGTCGAAATCGAAGGACGCGGCTCGAAGGCAGTGTCGATTGCCTCGCATGTGGGTCGTGCCGTATTGGTTTGCCTGTTGGCCGTCTCCGTCGTGGCCTGTGCGGGATTCAACTATGTCGAATGCGATCACAGCCAGGTAAAGACCAGCGATGCTGGACTGCCGATGGTGGCGACCGATTTCCTTGGGCAGGATGATGCACGTCGCGTGCTTGCCTTGCGTGCCGATAGCGCCGAATCGGTCAGCTACAGTGTGATGCGTACCGGTCGTGGCGACTTGATTGACAGCTCTCCCGCGCAACGCGTCGAAGTGGTTTCGGGACGTTCCGACGGGTCCAGCAGAACCATTGCGCAGGATTGCGCCCAGTTGCTGGCCAATGCCGATTCCGATGCCATCAACGAGCTTGGCAAGTTGGGCTTCGGCGGCATTTACGTTATCAAGCAGAACGGCGACAAAGCGCAGCGAGAGGCCTCGAACCAGCTCAATTCGAACATTGGAGCCTCTGACGGGACACAGAATGTCGTCAGTCTGGATAATGGCACGTATTATCGTTTGACGGTTCAGGATCTATCCAAGCAGCATATCGATCGAAGCGGGCTTGATAAGGCCGGCTCAAGTGTGTGGCGTCGTTCATGGCTGTGGTGCATGGGCGTCGTTCTTGTAGCGTATTGCCTGGTGGCGCTTCCGCGCATTCGTCGTCAGGGTCTGGAGGAAGCATGAGCAGACATTCTCGTCCCAATACGCCTTTGCGTATTGCGCTTGCCGTAATCTCGGTGTTGCTCATCGTGGTCCTGATGGCCGTGACGCTCATATACCGGCCATCATGGCTGCATGCGGACACGCCCACGGTGGAACGCTCCTCGGTGGGTCGTACCGTCAGCCCCCGGCAGCGGCAGACGTACTGCCCGTCTCGCATGACCATTGCCGATACCGATGCCTATGGAGATAGCGAATACCAAGCATCCAACGGCAATATCGCGTCTTCCGCGAGATACGCCGCCTTCGGTTCGGTGTTCCATTCATCCGTCGCCTCGATGGGAGCCGACATGACGGCATCCGTGTCGATGCTGGACAAAAAAGACGACTCGTCCGATGACATCTTTGTGGCTTCCGGCAATGTCGATGACGGCTCCCGATTGCAAGACACGCGTCTGCTGACGGCTTCGAACGGTACCGGCGCGGTTTCCTCAGTGATGTCATGGGCCACGGACGGTGATTTGAAGGGCGTATCAGCAGCCTCCTGCGTCGTGCCGGCGCTGAAACAGGCGTTCCTGCTTTCCGGTACGAAGACCGGCTTGACGCAACAGCTTGTTGTGGCCAATCCCTCCGCCAAGGACACATCGGTGACCATCAGAATCTGGGGCTCCGACAAATCCGGCGCGCTGGCGCTCTCCACCGGATCGACGCTGACCGTGGCCTCAGGCAAAGAAACGGTACTGAATCTTTCCGCAGCTGCTTCCGGCCAAGACGCGCTGTATGCCACGGTGACTGGAACTGACACTCCTGTGGCCGCAATCGTCCGCACCGTCTCCATGGACGGATTGACCCCAAGGGGATCGGATTATGCGCTTCCGAATAACGCTTTCGCGAAATCTCTGGCCCTCTACGGCTTGAATGGCGGAGATCATGCGACACTGTACCTGTATACGTCCCGCAAAACGGATGTCACCGTATCCTGGATCGACTCCAAGGGGGCACAGCAGACCAATCAGCAGGAGCTGAAGGCGAACCGCGCGTCCGCCATCGATCTTGGAGACGTTCCAAAATCCGCTACCGGCATCGCCATAGCCGCTTCCGAACCGGTGTCTGCCACGGCGAAGATTTCAGACGATGGCCCCGATGGACAATCCGATTTCGCCCTAGTCAATGCGTCCGCTCCGGCGAAGATCTCCGCCATCGCGGTTCCTGACCAATCCACCGCGACGGTAGGCTTCGTCAACACCGCGGATGAGGATCGGACAGCGATCATGACGGCTTACGACACGGACGGCAAACAAGTGGACAGGCGTGAAATCGCCATCCGTCCCTCGGCTTCGACGTCGGTGCGCATCGCCGATATTAATGATGGCGATGTCGCCGCCATCCGTTTGAAGGATCCCGCCCAAGCCGTGGTCTGGAATCTTCGTGTCGGACAGAAAGATGTGTCCGGTGCGAAACTCGCCGGACTTGCCATCATCGGCGCCGTCGATTTGAAGGAGGCCAGAGAGCAGGTCTGGGCGAATCAGGATATGACTGTTGTCCGTTGAAAGTCACATGCCCCAATCAGGATCTATTTCTTCCGGACGGCGTCCGTAGATTTCCGCCAGACGTGAGACCACCTCGTCCCTGATTGCGAATTGCAGGTCCATACGGTTACGGGCATGCGATTGCAGCGGCATGCGGTACAGCACGATACGGGGTGGAATGCCGTGCCCGGCGGGAAATGACTGCGATCCAAGATGCGGAACGTCCTCCCAAGGCGCGGGATCGGATGGCGGAACATCCTCCACAGCGAATTGGACCGGAGCTATGAGCTCAGGCCATGCCCCGTTGAGTCTGCGGATTTGCGCCACCAGCATATCGTCGAACATACCGCTTCTGGTACGGTACCGGGGCAGTCTGGTACCAAACATGGGCGTACGCGTGCCACGTCCATGGCGGTTGCGGTATATCGGGGTCTCCCAAGGCATCTGTTGCATGGTTTCTACCTTATCAGGGCTTATTCGAAACATGCGATACCATGGTATGGGCTGCTCGACAAGGGGAGAAATGATCATGGCGGATATTTCCGTACCTTATTGGAACATCGTTGATGTCAACATGCTGTGCGAAGGCGCGCGGCTGATTGGGTTTGACCTCGACAACACGTTGGCGCGGTCCAAGAAACCTATGAAAGCGGACATGGCCGAATGCTTCTCTGCATTGACATCATTGATTGACGTCGCGGTGATCACCGGCGGCAAATACTCGTTGCTGCAAAGTCAGGTGGTGGACAGGCTGTCCGACCATGCCGACAAGTCGAAACTTCACCTCATGCCGACCAGCGGAACCCGCTACTACCGGTGGGACGGGCAACGGTGGGGGAAAGTGTTCTCCCACGATCTAAGCGACGAGGACCGTGCCAAGGCGAAGGAATCGCTGGAACGGAATGCTCGTGAGCAAGGCATTTGGGCCACTCATGTCTGGGGCGAGCGCATCGAGGACAGAGGCAGTCAGATCACCTTTTCCGCATTGGGGCAGCTTGCCCCCGTCGAGGCCAAGGAGGCTTGGGACCCCACCAACGAGAAGAAGAACCGATTGGCCTGTGCGGTTGCTGCCGAACTACCGAATCTTGAAGTAAGACCTGGAGGCTCCAGCAGTGTTGATATCTCGCAGCGTGGCGTCGATAAGTCGTTCGCCGTCCGTGAACTCGCGGATATTCTCGATATCGAGGTCGGCCAGATCGTGTTCATCGGAGACCGGATGGAACCCGACGGCAATGATTATCCCGCGGCGAAGGCCGGCACAAGGGCTGTCAAAGTGAACGGTCCCGCGGATACCGTGAAATTATGCGGCGAGATCATTGCCAGATTGTCCCGATGACGGAGCCGGCGTGAATCTGATGGCGGGTTCATTCGCGCATATGGCGAATCTGTTGTTCCCACGAGGCTGTGCGGGATGCGACAAGCCTGATGACGTGTTGTGCGATGCCTGTCTTGCGTCATTCGACTGCGAACTGTCCCAACCATTGGAAACGGCTGAGATGGGTCGATGGTTCGCGTGCGGATGGTATCGGGGTGCCGCCAGACAGTCGATTCTGGCATGGAAAGACCACGGAGACGAGGAATGCGACCGTCCGTTCTCGGATGCGTTGTGCAGGCTTGCGGAACGCGCCGGTGTGATTGACGCCATGGATGGCGTTCGTGAGATCTGCGATACCATACTGGTCGTTCCCGCGTCGTCGTCGATTGCTTCCATGCGTCAGCGCGGACGACGGCACATGATGCCGCTGGCAAAACGGTTGTCGGCGTTTCTACGGTGCCGGACAGGTTTCCGCGTACAGGTATGCGATGCGTTGACGAACAAAGGAATCAAAGGCAAATCCGTCGAGACCAAGGGCACGGAACAGAGGGCGCAACGCCTTAAGGGGCATGTCATGGTTCGTCCGGGCGTCACCCTTCAAAACAAGGCGGTGATTCTGGTGGATGACATCGTCACCTCTGGAGCCACCATGCGTCGTTGTGTTGACGCTCTAACTTCACAGGGAGCTTTGGTCATTACCGTGCTGGCGTTGGCACACACTCCGGCCGGCAGACCTTTGACGGCGTAAATCGTCACTCGTCATCGGAAATGTGATATTTCGGCAAAGTGATTTCGAAATCGGCGCCGCGCGGATCATCCACCACTCGTACCGTGCCGCCATGCAACTGCGCCGCCCATCGGGCGATTGACAGTCCAAGACCGGTTCCTCCCGATTCGGTACCTGGTCCCGTCTTGCCTTTGACGAATCGACGGAAGATATCGGACCGCGCTTCTTGGGGAATCTGCGAGCCGAAGTTGACGACATTCGTCACAATCGTGCCGAAATCCTTGTTTTCATGCGCTTCGATGAGCACCGCGGTATTGTCTGCGGAGTGTTTGAGCGCATTGGCGATGATATTGGTGAACAACTGGCGCAGACGATCCTGATCGCCTTCCATTTCGATGTCGTCGGGCACGTGGATTTCGATATTGTGGGCATGCCCGGCATCGGCGATTTCCAACGGTTCCACGGTTTCGTCGATGAAATCCGCGAAATTGAATTTATCGATCTGCAGGCTCGCCGCACCGGCTTCCATGCGGGACAAATCAAGCAGAAACGCGATCAGATCCGACAAACGGTGCGTTTGGTTGAGAATGCTTTCCAGATTCGATGGGGTCGGTTCCACAACGCCGTCGGCCATGTTCTCGACCATGGCCTGCAACGCGGATACAGGCGTACGCAGCTCGTGGCTCACATTGGCTACCATGTCCCGTCTCATCTGGTCGGCATGCTGCAGTTCCTCCGCCATCTCATTGAAAGACAAAGCCAGCTGTCCGACTTCGTCGCGGCTGTTGGCATCGACATGCACCCGGACGGTGTAGTCGCCGTCCGCCATAGCTTCCGCGGCATCCCGCATCTCGCGCAGGGGAGAGGTGAGTCCTCTAGAGAAGAAATAGGTGATGCCCAAAGCCACGGCAAGGGTGATCGGCATGGCTATCCACAGGCTCAATCCGACTTTGAGCAGGAACCAAGCCATGATGAATGCGATGATGGTGGAAATGGTGATCAGCACGCTCAATTCCATTTTGAGCGAAGAGAACAAACCAATAGGGCGTTCGGTATCCAACGGATTGACCGAACGCCCTGGTTTTGAATCAGTGGTACGCATACCACCAAATCTTAGCGCATCATACTATTCTTCCGGCGGTTCGAACGCGTAGCCTACGCCATGCACGGTTCGAATGGTCTTCGAACCCAGCTTGTGACGTAGCGCCTTGACATGCGAATCCACAGTACGGGTGCCGGACGCATCCACCCAATCCCACACTTCCTCGAGCAGCTTCTCGCGAGTGAGCACGGACTTCGGCTTGCGGGCCAAAGTGGCCAGCAAATCAAATTCCGTTGGGGTCAAATGCACCTGCTCCCCATTGACGGTGACGATACGCTGGGCCGGATCGATGACCAGAGAGCCGAAATCAAGCAGTTTCTCGTTTTCGGAGTTCTTGGCGATGACCTTCGCCCTGTCCACACGACGAAGTAGCGCCTTGCACCGGGCGATGAGCTCGCGCATGGAGAACGGCTTGGTCATGTAATCGTCGGCTCCGGCACCAAGACCGATGACCTTGTCGGCCTCGTCGTCTCGCGCCGTCAGAATCAGCACAGGCACAGGACGTTCAGCCACGATGCGCTTGGTGGCCTCAAGACCATCCATCACGGGCAGCATGATATCCATGATGACCAGATCCGGACGGAGTGTGGAAGCGGCCTGGACGGCGCTGGCGCCGTCGGAAGCCACGCGCGCGGTCCAACCCTCCGCAGTGATGCGCTGCGCGATGGCGGTGGCCAAGGTCGGTTCATCTTCGACCACCAGAACGGTACGTGGAATTACTGTGGATTGTGCTGATGAATTGAGCATAGCGTTCCGCCTTTCTCAGAGTTCCGGCTTCAAGAATACTGCTCCCAGTGCCGGAACGGTGATTTTCGCGGACCAATCACGGGAATGATACTCACCCTTGACCGCCTTGAAGGTGCCGTTGTGAATATCGGAACCGCCGTACTTCTTATCGTCCGTGGTCAGCACTTCGGTCCACTTGCCGCCCTTGGTGAGCGGAACCTGGTAATCCTCCCATGCCTCGCCCGAGAAGTTCACGACAACGACCATCTGCTCGCCATCCTTGCCGATACGCACGAAGCTGAGCGTGTTATGGTCGGCGTCATCGCTGGTCAGCCATTGGAATCCGGCAGGATCGAAGTCCTGGCTCCACAATGCGGGAGACGCCTTGTACAGGGTGTTCAGGTCGGCGACGAGCTTCTGTACGCCACGGTGGTCAGGCCAATTGAGAGCATCCCAATCCACCGAACCGTCATGATCCCATTCGCCGTACTGCGCCACCTCATTGCCCATGAAGGAGAGCTTTTTGCCCGGATGGGCCCACTGGTAGGCGAACAGCGCGCGCACGCCGGCATAGCGCTGCCAGTCATCGCCCGGCATCTTGCCGAACAGCGAGCCCTTGCCGTACACGACCTCGTCGTGGCTGATCGGCAGCACATAATGCTCCGAGTATGCGTACACCATGGAGAAGGTGATCTCGTTGTGGTGCCACTTACGGTTGATCGGCTCCTCGTGCAGATACTGCAGGGTGTCGTGCATCCAACCCATGTTCCACTTGAGGCCGAAGCCCAAACCGCCGGCATCGGTCGGTGCGGTGATGCCGGGATACGCGGTGGATTCCTCGGCGATCATCATGATGCCCGGATTGTTCTTGTACGCGGTCGCCGTGGCTTCCTTGAGGAAGTCGATGGCCTCGAGGTTCTCTCGTCCACCGTAGATGTTCGGATGCCACTGGCCCGGCTTGCGGCTGTAATCCAAGTACAGCATCGAGGAGACCGCGTCCACGCGCAGCGCGTCGATATGGTACTCGTCCAGCCAGAAGCAGGCGTTGGCCACCAGGAAGTTGCGCACTTCGCGGCGTCCGAAATTGAACACGTAGGTGCCCCAATCCGGATGCTCGCCACGGGTCGGGTCCGGATCCTCGTACAGAGGCGTGCCATCGAATCTGCCAAGGGCGAACGCGTCCTTCGGGAAATGCGCCGGAACCCAGTCCATGATTACGCCGATGCCGGCCTCGTGCATCTTCTCGACGAGATACTTGAAGTCGTCAGGGCCGCCAAGGCGCGAATCAATCGCGTAATAGCCGGTTACCTGATAACCCCACGAGCCGGAGAAGGGATGCTCGGCCAGCGGCATGAATTCCACATGGGTGAAACCTTCCTTCTGGACGTAGGGGACCAGCTTGTCGGCCAGTTCGCGATAGTTCTTCACATCCTTGCGCCAGCTAGAGGCATGGACCTCGTAGATGCTGACCGGACCGTTGTGCGGGTCGGTCTTGGCTCGCTGGTCCATCCAGTTCTCGTCATGCCACGCATGGACGGAGTCGACGACGATGGAACCGGTGCGCGGCGGAATCTCATGCGAACGCTCCATCGGATCGGCCTTCATGACCCATTCGTTGTTGGCGTTGAGGATCTCATACTTGTAAATCGTTCCCGCTTCGACACCAGGAATGAATAGCTCCCAGACTCCAGAGGAGCCCAGTTCACGCATGGCGTGGGTGCGTCCGTTCCAGCCGTTGAAATCTCCCACCACACGTACCGCATGGGCATTCGGAGCCCACACGGTGAATGCGGTGCCCACCAGCTGTTCGCCCTTGACGCCGTCATTGGAGCCCAACGGATCGTCATAGCGCAGCACGCGCGCTCCCAAAGCCTCCCAAAGGCGCTCATGGCGTCCCTCGCCAAACAGGTACATGTCCAAATCGCCGATGGTGGGCAGATAACGGTACGGGTCGTCGGACACCACGGTGGAACCGTCTTCATATTCGGTGCTGATGCGATAATCGGGCACGTCGAAGCCGTCATCGGTCTTGATGGCCGGAATGAGTGCCATGAAAACGCCATTGTGTTCATGCACCGCCTGGGTTCGGGCATTTTCGGTGATGATCGTCACGGATTTCGCCAACGGACGAAGCACGCGGATCGTGACGACATCCTCATGCTCGTCGGGACCGAGATGCCCGCCGAGCACCTCGTGTGGATTGTAGAACGTACCGTTGCTTACTGCATCCAGGTCGCCCTGTGCAACAGGAACGGCAACGCTATCTTCTTTGATCTTGGATTCTGTAGCCATGGGAAAAGTGTAAGCATGAAATGCTTGAAAATTGGCCCGTGTCGCGTCTTTTTTTGGTTTTTTGGCGGATTTTTAGGCAAGTCCAACCCTGATGGCACAATAATTCGGGTTTTGTGTAAGCTTTTCACGGAGGATTCATGGGTTACAAGGTCGGCGACATGGTCGTCTATCCGCGTCACGGCGCAGCGAAGGTGGAGGCCATCACCGAGCGAACGGTCAAGGGTGTGACCCGAGAATATCTGCAGCTGTCGGTGCTGTCGTCCGACGGGCTGGTCATCAATGTTCCGGTGGAGAACGCCAAGAAAGTGGGTGTCCGAGACATCGTCGGCGCCAAGGAGGTCGCGAAGGTCTTCGAGATTCTGCGTACTCCGATCATCGAAAAGGAAATGAACTGGTCCCGCCGGTACAAGCTGAACGTTGAGAAGATCGCCACCGGCGATGTGAATAAAATCGCCGAAGTCGTGCGAGACCTCGCCCAGCGTGATGTCGACGAGCATGGGCTGTCCGCCGGTGAGAAGCGCATGCTCACCAAGGCTCGCAGCATCCTGACTTCCGAGATCGCGTTGTCGGAGCATCTTGATGAGAATGAGGCCCAGCGTCTGCTTGACGTGAACCTTGGTTATGAACCGCCGCGCCCTGGCGACGAGGATCATCACACCGAAGCTCCTGAAGAGGCGGCCATGGACACTTTGGCGCGCGTCGAGGCGGAGAACAAGAAGTCCAAGAAGAAGTAAGGGAATTTCCATGCGTATCGGTCAGGGATTTGACGCCCATCGATTCGCGTCCCATGATGCAGGCAAGCCGTTATGGCTTGCCTGTTTGCGTTGGGATGGTGACGGCATCGAAGGTGATTCGGACGGTGATGTCGCAGCCCATGCGTTGATTGACGCGTTGCTTTCCGCAGCCGGATTGGGTGATATAGGCATGCTTTTCGGTGTCGGTTCCGATTCCGCCGGTGCCGGCAAGCACGGCGACGAGATGCTCCGCGCGACGGTTGCGTATTTGCGTGCGCATGGCATGAGGCCGGTGAGCGCAAGCGTGGTCGTCGTGGCCAATCGTCCGAAAATCGGCAAGCGTCGTGACGAGGCGCAACAGGCGTTGAGCCATGCCATCGGCTGTGAAGTGTCGCTGACGGCCACCACTACCGACGGCATGGGATTCACCGGTTCGGGCGAGGGCATCGCGGCCATCGCCAGCGCCTTGGTGGAACCGATCGGCTGATACTTTCGCTACCTGCGGCGTGCCGATTCGATTATTTTGGCGACAATCCAGAACAGTGTGGAAATCGTCACGATGATGAAGCTAGGGGGAGCGGGGAACATGGCGGAAACCAACAGTCCACCCCAAATGGAGATCAAACAGATCACGGTGGAGACGACCATCGCGGCGAATGGGGACCGTGAGATGATGTTCGCAGTCGCGGCGGGCGTGACCACAAGAGCGAATATCAGCAATGTGCCCACGGCGGGCACCGCGATGGTGATCACACCGGCCATAATGGCCATGAAGCAGATGTTCATGAGATTCACCGGCACGCCTTTTGCCTGCGCCACCTGTTCATCAAGCGAGCTGAACAGCAGCGGTCGATAGATAACGGCCAAAACGGCCAGCAACAACACGTCGAAAACCGCAAATCCGACGATCTGCCCGTCCGTGATCGTCAGGATGGAGCCGAAAAGAATCGATTGCATCTGCTGCGAGGCGGAACTGGACAAGCGTGCGAAAAACAGACCCATGCCTGTGGCGAACGCCAATACGGTTCCTGTGGCGATTTCGCGTTGCGATGCCTTTTTGCCCAGTGCGCCGATCACCAATGCTCCGCCGAGAGCGAACACGCCGAGACCGGCACTGACCGGCAGACCCGACAGCACGGCTCCGGTCGCTCCTGGCAGTCCGATGTGCGCCAGCGCATGTGCGGCGAACGTGGAATGACGGGCGATGGTGAAGTAACCCATCACTCCAGCAGCCAAGGCGATGCACAGGCCGGCGAGGAAAGCGTTTGTCATGAATGGCGCGGTCAGCGTGCCCATCCAATCCGGATCGAAGGAGAAAGCGGTTTCGTTCATGATCATGCCTCCTGCGAAATGCGGTTGTGTTGGTGGAATCTTGCGATTTCCTCCGGCGCGTGGGCGTCGACGTCAATGTCATCGGGCTCATCCTCGCTTGGAGTGACGAACATATCTCCTTGGGGAGTGGTGACCACCTGCACCGTGGTGCCATATAGATGGGTGAGCAGCTTCGAATCCAGTACCTCGTTCATCTTCGCATAATGCGGATGCCCGTCGAGCAGATATACGGCTCCGGTGAGAATCGGCAGAAGCATGTTCAAATCGTGCGCTACTACTTGAATGGACATGCCGAGTTCTCGGTTGAGTTTGGCGAGCACGTGCACTGTGGCGCGTTGGCTGGCCAGATCAAGATTGGCGAGCGGTTCATCCAACATGAGTAGTTGGGGGTCCGACACCAGCGCTTGGGCGATGGCGACGCGTTGCCGCAGGCCTCCTGAGAGTTCCGACAGCCGGTATCTCGCCTTGTCCTGCATGCCGACGAATTCCAGCGCATTGCGTACTTTGTCTTTTTGCAGGCGGGTGATGGGATGAATGCCGAACCTTGCCCCGGTCAGGCCAAGCAGCACCGACTGTTCGGCGGTGATGTTCGATTCGATGTCGGATGCGTAGCTCTGCGGCACATACCCTATACGGTGATTCATGGCGCCGGCCGGCTTGCCGAGCACGGTTATGTCGCCGTGGGCGATGGGAATCAATCCGAGTTCGGCCTTCATCATGGTGGTTTTCCCGGCTCCGTTGGTGCCGACGATGGCTGTCACCGAGCCTTGCGGGATACGGAAGGTGCCATGCTGCCAGATGATGTGTCCGCCGCGTGAGACCCCTGCGTCGTCGAATTCGATACAGAATGATGCCTTGTCGTGCATGGCTCGCTCCCTTGATAAGTCAACGATAGTATTCTCACAAACGGTGTTGACAATCATTCTCAATAAGAAGCATGCATGGACGATGAAAAGTCTCGTGATGAATCCGCCTGGATCGTAACCGTTGCTGGAAAAAAAGAGTCCGCCGATGTCGGGGAATTACTCGACATCGGCGAATCGGGGGAGGGAGGATGACCGTGGCTTTATTTACCGGGGTCCGTCTGCCCTGTGTTGTCCGGCGTTGCGGCGTCGGAATCGGAGTCGGGATTGTCGTTCGACGGCTGCTCGCCATTCGATTCAGAGGGAGAGGCGTCCGAATCTGATGATGTCGCATCATCTTTGGAGGGAACCGCCTCATTCATTTGCTTGATGAGCTGCGCGATCCATGAAATCAGGCTTTTGCTGTCGGCCGGCATCTGTTCCGTGACGTCGATGACCGGCACATCGGATTTGTGTGCGGTGCCGGTCAGAATATTTGTGGCATCATCCGCCTTCTGAACATTGTTGATCAGCATATCCACTTGATGCCCCTCCAGAATCTTCTGGAAGTCCTGGAGTTCCTTGGACGAGGGTTGCGAGCCTTCCGAGATGGACTGCGTGTAGCTTTCGGGAGTCTTATCGGATAGGCCCATGTCGCTGAGCAGATAATATGCGACCGGCTCGGTGGCTGCGTAGGAGACGTTCCTATGTGTATCGGAGAACTCTTTCATGCTTCTCTCGATTACCGTCTCGCGTCTGTTCCACGCCTTGAGTTTGTTTGTGAAGTATTTCTTTTGCTTGGGCATGATGCGGCTGTAGGTGTCGGCAAGCTCCTTCGCCATGGCGTTGCGTGCGTCGCTGGAGAACCAGAGATGGGGATTGTCTCCCTCAACGGCTCCGACCATTTGCGCGGCCGAAACGGAAACGGTGTCTCTTTCCAGGTTTTTTGTGGCCCAGGAGTCGTATCCCGCTCCGTTGGACACGACGACCTGTGCCTTCTGCAGGGTGTCGACAGCAGTGGTCTTCGGTTCGAACGTGTGGGCGTCCTCTGTTGTGGAGGACAGAATCGAGGTGACTTTGACGTGCACGCCGCCGATCTGCTCCGCCAAAGCCCCCCACTGGTTGACCGACGCCACCACGTTGATCGGGGTGGTCTGCTCCTTTGGTGTGTCGGGTGCCGTTGGTTGATCGGGCTCCGAAGAAGCGCCAAAGCAGGAAGCGGTGCCCAGCACCGTGCACAATGTGATTCCCGCGGCAAGGATGCGGAAAAATGGACGCTGGTGAGAGCGCATGTCGATTGCCTTCCTCTTGGGTCGTCCGTCGTTTCGGTCGCGTCCATCTCATATAGCACATGCGCGACTTACGACTGAAACCAAGATAGCCTACGATACTTGCAAATGCCAATACGACAAGCGACTTAGCGAGGAAGTGGACCACATGGGAACAAGGATTGATGGCAAAAAGGTGGCGGCACGGACCAAGGCGGACCTCGCCAAACGCGTGGAACTGCTGAAGGCGAGGGGAATCCAACCTGGGTTGGGTACCATTTTGGTCGGATCAGACCCCGGCTCCGTGAAATATGTCGCCGGCAAACATGCCGATTGCGCCGAAATCGGCGTGAATTCCATCAAGCGCGAGCTGCCTGAGAATGCGACGTTCGATCAGGTCGCCGATGCGGTCCGCCAGCTCAATGCGGATCCCGCCTGTACCGGATATATCGTGCAGTTGCCCTTGCCAAGGGGAATCGACGAGAACGCCATCATCGATCTGATCGATCCCAAGAAGGACGCCGACGGGATGCATCCGTATAATCTCGGCGAACTTGTGCTGCATGCCCGAGGAGACATCGCCACGCCGTTGCCATGCACGCCTCGCGGCGTGATCGAGCTGTTGCGCGCCTACGACATCGATTTGGATGGCAAGGAGGTGTGCGTGCTGGGCCGTGGCATCACCATCGGCCGTACCATTGGTCTGTTGTTGACTCGTAAGGCGGTCAACGCCACTGTCACGCTGTGCCATACGGGAACCAAGGATGTGCGTGAACACATGCGACGGGCCGATGTGATCGTCGCAGCCATGGGAGTGGCTGGTTTCGTCAAACCGGAAGACATCAAGGAAGGGTCGATTCTCGTCGACGTCGGAGTATCCCGCGTGTTCGACGAGGAATCCGGCCGATACAAGGTCAAGGGTGATGTCGATAAAGCCTGTTACGAGAAGGCTTTGGCATATACGCCGAATCCTGGAGGCGTAGGGCCGATGACGCGTGCCATGCTGTTGCAGAATGTCGTGGAGATGGCCGAACGTCAGTTGTGAGTTTCGCGATAGTGCTTTCGGGCGTGTCGTGACATGCGACACGCCCGATTTTTGTGCATGGCTTCTTGTAGACTTTCGCCTTGTGTGTATTTGCGCACACGTATAACTGAAGAACGATTTTATCCATCCACTATTTTGTAAGAAACCACATTAATGGCAGAGAACAATAACGAAGTCGCCAAGGTCGCCATCAACGACATCGGCACCGAAGAGGACTTCATCAAGGCAGTCGATTCCACCA
>ERZ894180.139-NODE-139-length-63860-cov-92.411943_pt1 | contig 63860 bp, 43 predicted proteins | sample MGYA00380278_ERZ894180 | MGnify/ENA primary metagenome ERZ894180 (study PRJEB32331, sample SAMN06328450) | human gut metagenome | biome: human gut microbiome; feature: stool | host: Homo sapiens | collected 2013-02-24 ...
GGGAGATGATGATGGCCAACGTGCTCGAGGAGCATCTGCGGGACATCGAGAGGCGGACGAGGGAACGCCAGGCGCAGATCATGGACCAGCTGATGGAGTCCAGGCACCTGCTCAACCGGACGGACTGCCTGAAGGCGGCACCCCAGATGACCGACCTGGACCGGCTCAACGGGATGAACGAGGCGCAAGCGGAGTCGATGAGCATGGCGATCCACGAGATCGTGGAAAGCTTCTAGCATCCCTCGACTCGCAACGCGCGCGTTCGCCCCGCGAACGCGCCGAAGCGAACATCGCTGCCATTCGGACACTCAAGACGCTCGATGGGAACGGCGACGAGCCTCTCTCCGCGGAGCAGACGGACACGCTGCGCGGATACTCGGGATGGGGCGGATGCGCGGACGCATTCTCCGACAAGCCCGAATGGGCCGACCTGAACGCCGAGATCCGCGAACTGCTCGACGACGATGAGTACACGCAGGCGCGCGCCTCCACACTGACCGCCTACTACACGCCCGGACCAGTGGTCAAGGCCATGTGGGACGCGCTCGACATCGGGTCCGCGCCCATCCAGGTGCTGGAACCCGGGTGCGGCACCGGCAATTTCATGGCCGGCATCCCCGAAAACATCAAAGCGAACGTGTCGGGCGTGGAACTCGATCCGATCAGCGCGCGCATCGCGGCCGCACTGAACCCGGACGCCACGATCCTCAACGCGGACCTCGCGGACTGCACCATCCATCCGGGATTCGACCTGACCATCGGCAACGTGCCCTATTCGGGCGACATCAGCCTCGACTACCGGACCACGGACGGCGGCACATCCCGCCTCCCCCTGCACGACTACTTCATCGAACGCTCGGTGGACGCGCTGCGGCCCGGCGGCGTCGCCATGCTGCTGACCAGCAGATACACGCTCGACAAACGCTCCGAGACCATGCGCGCCGACCTCGCGAGGAAGGCCGAGCTCGTCGGCGTAGTGCGCCTGCCGTCCTCGACGTTCGCCCGCCAGGCCGGCACCGAGGCCGTCACCGACGTGCTCGTTCTGCGCAGACGCGAACGGACGCTCGACCGCACGCCCGACGAGGCGTGGATCCACTCCAATCCGGTCGCCGTGCCCGGATACCAGGACGTGACCGTCAACGTCAACCAGGCGGTCGCCAACGACATGACCGCGCACGCGGTAGGCGACATCAGACCGGTGATCGGACGGTTCGGCGGCGACTTCGACGTCGTCTTCCAGGGCGACGCGGAACAGGTCGGCGAACGACTCCAAGAACTGCTTTCCACACAGATCACCCACGGCCCGGCGCTGTCGCTGGGCGAGGCGGAACCGGCCGGACGGGCGGAGATCACGGTCCGGCCGGACCATGTGGCACCGTTCGAATACTCCGTCGACCAGCGCGGAGTGGTCTGGTACGGCGACGGGACCACCGTCACCGAAATCGCCCACGGCCAGGGCGACGAGGCGCGACGCCTGCGCGGCATGATCCGCCTGCGAGACCTGGCGCGCGAACTCCAACGGCTCGAACTCGACCCCGCCCGCGTAGACGACCCGGACGTGGAAGCCAAGCGCGCCGAACTCGACCGGGCATACGACCGGTTCACGAGCGAGTTCGGACGACTGTGCGACCGCGCCAACCAACGCGCCTACAGCGGCGAGGAATCCGGCCACCACCTCGTCATGGCGTTGGAGGAGACGGATGAAAAAGGAAGGTTCGCCGGCAAGGCGAAATGCCTCTCGCAACGGACCATCAGCCCCGTGCCGCCCATGCCCGACCATGCCGACAGTCTGGACGACGCGCTGAACATCAGCCTCGACCGTGACGGCAGGGTCGATCTGGAACTCATCGCACGCCTGGCCGACACCACCGTCGAGGAGACCGAGGCGGGATTGGGCGACCGAATCATACGCGACCCCGACACCGGCGACGTCATGCCCGCCGAGGACTATCTCACCGGCGACGTGGGAACGAAACTCGGCCACGTCACGGCCATGGCCGAACACCTGAGACACCGCGCCGGCACCGAGGCCATGACACAGTTCGCGGCATCCACCTACGCGACGCCGGAGGACATGCCCGCCATGGAGCAGGCACGCGAATGGATCAATACCGCGGGAACGGACGTGTGGCGCAGCCTCACGGACCCGTATGCCGCCGAATCCTACAGGGATCCGGCACCGGTCATCGAACGCATCAACGACGGCCGATACGGATGGACCATGGGCTGGAACCGCAACCCGGGACTCGTCCTCGCCCTCGCCTGGCGGGCGGTGGAGGAACTGCCCGAGCGCCACGCACGCGTCACCCTCGAACGGTCCGATGCCGAAGAACGGAAGCCATGGCACGCGCCGGCATGGCACCAATCGCACGGCACCAGCCCGCTATGGGACGCATTTTGCTGGACATGGCGCGACGGCGACGCGCCGCAGGACTACGCGCCGATCCTCGCCGACCGGCGCATGCCCGTCAGGGACCTCGCCCTGTTCGTCCACAAGATCGCCCACACCGACCGGCTCGAAACCGCCGACAAGACCGCGATCCTCTCCAACTTGTTCGAGAGCTATTCGGCTCACGACGTGCACGGCAGCACGATATGGACAGACACGACCATCGGCGCAATGGCACGCCAGCTCATGCCCGGCACCGACGACCCCATGCGGCTCGCCGAACGGCTCGCCACCGACATGTCGGTCAGCGAATGGATCTGGGGCATCACCCGCGAACTGCCCGGCCTGCGCCAAGGGGCGTCGCATGACGCCTACAGCACGCCGCCCCGTACCGTCGACGCGCGCCCCGACGACTACCAGGCGTTCCGAGCGCGCCGCGAGGAGCAGCTCGGACAATGGCGGGAACAGCCGGAGCACGCCGAGGCCGCGCACGCCGACCAGGCGGACGCGGAACGGCTCGAACACGTGGCCGGCCTGCTGGAACGCGTGCAGCCCATCCCGCTGGAGACCGAACAGATTAAGGCGCCGCTGGGAGCCCCATGGATCCCCGCCAAGGACATCCACGACTTCATGATGGAGACGTTCAACGTGCGAGGCCATGGACTCACGCCCGGCAAGCTCGCCCAATACTCGGTCGACTGGATCCCCCAGCTCGGACAATGGCGAGTCGGCTACTCCGGCGGCGGCGACATCGACTACAAGGCCGCGAAGACGTACGGCACCGAGGACCGCAACCCGTTCCAACTGCTGGAAGCGTGTCTGAACAACGCGCAGATCACCGTCACCAAGGACTCCCCCACGGAGACCACGCCGGCCGGCAAGCCCAAACGAGTCAAGGACCAGAAGGCCACGATGGCCGCCATCGAGAAGGCCAACGCGATCCGCGACATGTGGAACCAATGGGTGTTCAAGGACCCCGCCCGCGCACGAAGGCTCACCGCCCTGTACAACCGCAGATTCAACAGCCTGCGGCCCCGCCACGTCGACGGATCCTACCTGACCACGCCCGGCATCGCCCACGACGTCGCCCTGCGTCCGCACCAGAAGGACGCGGTGGCCCGCGCCCTGCGCAGCGACGAGGGCACCCTCATCGCCCACGTCGTCGGAGCCGGCAAGACGTTCGAGGGCGTCACCCTCTCCCACGAGGCGAAACGCCTCGGCAAGGCGTCCAAGCCGATGCTCGTGGTCCCCAACCACCTCGTGAACCAGTGGGCCGGCGACGTGCTCAGGCTGTATCCGGCCAGCCGAATCCTCGTCATGGACAAGGACGCGCAGCGCAACCCGGAATCGGTGAGACGCTTCTGGGGACGGGTCGCCACCGGCGACTGGGACGCGGTGATCGTGCCGGAAAGCCGGTTCAGCCAGCTGCATGTCAGCAAGGAACGTCGACTGAGAAACATGCGCGCCCGCGTCGAAGAATTCACCCTGGCCGTCAAGGCAGCCGCCCAGGCCAGGGGCGACAAGGACCCGACCGTCAAACGGCTGGAGGCCGCGCGCAAAAGCGCCGAGACCGCCATGCAGCGTCTGCGCGACGGCAAGGAGTCACGCGACGACAAGGCATTGGCGGGCATCGAATTCGAATCGCTGGGCGTGGACATGCTCATCGTCGACGAGGCCCACCACTTCAAGAACCTCGGCGTGCCCGTCGCCTCCGCGGACCTGGGCATGCAATTGTCTTCCGCCGCGAAATGCGAGGACCTGCTCGACAAATGCGAATGGCTGCGCGAGGCCGGGCACGGAGGCAACATCGCGTTCATGACCGGCACGCCGGTATCCAACAGCATGAGCGAGCTGTACAACATGCAGCGCTACCTCGCGCCCGAAACCCTCAAGGCGCAGGGACTGGACACGTTCGCCGCATGGGCGGGCGCCTACGGCCAGGTCGTGCCCACCGTGGAATTGAAGCCCGAAGGCAACGGCTTCCAGGTCAAGCAGCGGTTCGCGCGGTTCCAGAACCTCCCCGAGCTGATGAACGCGGTGAAGCAGTTCACCGACATGATCACCAACGACGACATCCAGCTGCCGCTGCCCGAACTGGAGCAGGTGCCCGTGCCCGTGCCGATCACCGACCGGCAGAAGGAGGAGATGGAGGAACTGTCCGACAGGGCGGACCGCGTACGCGACGGCGACGTGCCGCCTGAGATCGACAACCTCCTGCGGATCACAGGCGACGGACGCAAGATCGCCCTCGACCCCAAGCTCCTCAAAGGCCACGAAAACGACCGGCCCCTGGAGAACGGCAAAATCCAGGCGTGCGCCGAGAACGTCGCCCGGATCTGGCAGGAGGAGACGCCGCGCCTGGGCACGCAGCTCGTCTTCTGTGACTCGAGCACGCCCGCGTCGGGCGGATGGAACGCCTACCAGGACCTCAAGGACCGGCTCATCCAACTGGGCGTGCCGGCCGAGCAGATCGCGTTCGTGCACGACGCTGGCGACAACCCCGCCAAACGTGAGAAGCTGTTCGCCAAGGTCAGGTCCGGCGAGATCCGCGTGCTGATGGGAAGCACCCAGAAGCTCGGCACCGGCACCAACGTGCAGGAACGCCTCGCCGCGATCCACGACCTCGACTGCCCATGGAGGCCCGCCGACCTGGAACAGCGTCTCGGCCGCATCCAACGCCAGGGCAACATGTACGGCCACGTGCGCGACTACCGGTACGTGACCGAGGGCACGTTCGACGCGTACAGCTACCAGACCGTGGAACGCAAGCAAAGGTTCATCAGCCAGCTCATGAGCTCGAAGAGCCCGGCCCGCGAGGCCGCGGACCTCGACGCCGACGTGGTGACCCTCGCCAACATCAAGGCGCTGGCCACCGGCGACCCCGACATCCAACGCCGCATGACATTGGAGAACGAGATCAACCAGCTGAAGCTCCTGCGCACCTCATGGGCGCAGCAGAAGGCCGACACCCGCAGGGACATCGGCCAACAGCTCCAGCCACGCGTCGAACTCCTGCGCCAGTCGATCCGCGAGAAGGCCGACGACAAGCCGCTCGCCTCCAAGGCCCTGAGCATCCACCAGACCGCGCACATGAACGGTCGATGGGAGGGCATGACCATCAACGGACAGCCGGTCGCCGACCGGCAGACCGCATGCAGGCTCCTCCACCAGGCCGCCCACCAGGCGCACGACGGGGACACGATAGCCGAATACGACGGCCTGCCCGTCATCGCACGCCGCGCCGACACCACCGGACGGATCACCTTGGCCGTCAAGGCGGTCCACGAACACGAATCCGGCACCGAGATGCCCGGCCCCTACCTGACCGGACCATCCAGCATCGTCAGCCAGCTCGACCGGCTCGTCAGGAACATGGCCACCGACCCCGGCAAGCTCACGGAACGGCTGGCGGACGCCGAAAGGGAACTCGCCGCCGCGCAGGAGACACTGGCCGAACCATTCGCCCACGAGGACGAGTACCGGCAGAAGCAGGCCGAACTCGAACGGCTGACGTCCAAACCCGACGAACCACGGGAGACGGAAGGTAGAGACCAGGGAACCAAGGAAAGGAGCGCAGGAATGCCATTGACAATGGAAAACGCCAGACGACTGCTCGAACAGGACCCCAACATCGACGGCGTCACCCAAGGCGGCAACGCCATGGGACACTACCTCGAGGCAAGACTCACGGACGGACGCGCCGTGCAGATCGACTTCCACGACAACCCCTCATGGAAGGACACGGACCGTCTGACCGGACTGATCGAGGTGTCCTACGCCAACCGCCCACAGGCGGAATGGCAATACGACGACAACGACATGGCCGACCGCGAACACACCGTCATCGACCCCGCCGCCCCCGCCGCGCTGCAGGAACTCGGCAAGGCGATGGAAGGCTGGGAACGCGCGGGCGGCCTCCACAAGGCCCGCACGCCTGAGACGAGCCACCTGGCCGCCGCGCGGCCGCCGGAGGAATACGCCTACCGGTGGCGGAAGCCCGGGGACCCCGACAGGCACATCGCATACCTGAGCACCGCCTTCGACCGCGACCAGGCGATGAAGGCGAGGGAGGACGCCGGATATCTCGTGACGAAGGTCGAGGAGGATCCGGCCATCCTCTACGAGCGGCACCGCAAGGCATCCTGCCTGCATGCGAGCCACGTCCTGGAACGGTATGACTCCCCTGACCCGGCCGCGGTCGGAATCCTCCACGGCATCGTAAGCGAGGTCAACGCGCACGACCCCAAGAACGACATCGCCGCCTACCTCACCTACCCGTCCGACAAGGCGATCCAGCTCGCCGGCGACGGTCTCACCGAAGCGGACATCGCGGAGAAACGCGAGATGGGCGGTTGGGATCCGCGGCCGGACCCGCTCATGCGCATCAACGAGCAGGGCGACTGGACGGGCGTCACCCAACAGCAGGCCGACCAGCTCGTCTGGGACAACCGCGACGAGATCCTCGCCCGCGCCTCATACGACGGCGAACTGTCCACCTGGACGCTCCACCAGCTCGACCAGCTGGACGAGCCCGCGCCGGAACGGGAACGAGACCGTGACCGTGACCTCGGCCGGCCGGAGCCGGAACGCCCGGCGCCCGCGCGGGAGCAGCTCGCGCCCAAGCACCACGGACTGGGACTGTAGGTCACACCCACCGGGGGCGGCGTGCGGCTTCGCACGCCGCCCCTCTCACCTTATCGACAGGAGGAACGCATGACAACGGAAGAACACCCCGCCACGGAGCCCGTCATCTGGTTCGAGGGCACGCTCATCAGGGACCCGCAACCACACGGAGGACACGACGACTGGCTGCTCGAGGCACTGGTCAATCCGGACAGCAACAGAAGAAAGATCACCATCCGGGCCCATGGCACGGAGCACTCGGAGAACATCGGCCGCAACGCGCACAAGGGATCCCGCCTCATGGTCAAAGGCACCGCCGGAGACGAGGGCTCCGGCATCGACATCGAGGCCACAAGCCTCTCATTCGACCCCAGCCACGACGAGCCGGACGGAGAGCGATGACACGGACCACCGTCAGCGACATCAGACCGGACAAGACCGGCGCCGGCGAATGGATCGACATCCACAGCCGCACCGGCCGGCTCATGTCCACGCTCATGGCCGACGGACAACCATTCACCATCGACGCCGACCCCGACGGCATGACCACCGTCACGCCCCTCACGTCCCCGAAGGAAGCGGCGCAGGCCGATGGCGACGACGCCAAGGCCGGGACCAGCACGACCGGCGGGAGAATCACCAGCAGGAAGACGCTGTACGACCGGTTCCGCGCCAAACTCAAAGCGAACCTCAATGAAAGAAAACAATAGAAAGGAACCATCATGGAACAAGCAAGAGGAATCATCGTCAAGACGCTGACCATCCTCGCGGGATTCTGGATCGCCGACCTCGCGGCCGCCCGCGTCCAGGCCGGCATCGCCGCCGGCGAAAGCATGGAACGGATCATAGACGGCATGACGACCATGCTCCAGCATCCGCTCGCCCTGGGATTCGACCGGACCAGCCTCCTATGCGGACTGGGCGGCGCGTGCGCGGTCGGCCTGTTCCACCTCTACCGGTGGAGCATGAAACGCAACTGGCGCGACGGCGAGGAATACGGGTCGGCACGCTGGTCCACCAGCCGGGAGATGGCCCCATACACCGACGCCGACACCCGTCAGAACCTCCAGATGACGGCTACCGAGGGCCTGAGCCTCGACGCCCAGGCCACGAGACGCAACCTCAACACCACCGTGATCGGCGGATCCGGATCCGGCAAGACCGCCACCCACGTCATCCCCAACATACTCAAGGGCAGCATGAACTACGCCTGCACCGACCCCAAAGGCGAACTCTACGCGAAGACCGGCAAGGACCTGGAGAAAATGGGCTACACGGTCAAACAGCTCGACCTGGTGGACCTGACCAGCGAGACGAAATTCAACCCCATGCGCTACATCGACCCCACGAAACCCGACGTGGCGATCATGCGCCTGGTCACCAACATCATGGACAACACCAACGGCTCCACACCCAAGGAGCACCAGACCGACGACTTCTGGACCAAATCCGAACGCAGCCTGCTGACCGCGCTCACCGCGTTCGTCTACTACCTGCCCGACGACATCCTCAAGGACTGCCTGCACATCGACGCCGGCCAGACCCTCAACGCCGTGGCCGACATGCGCGACCTGCTCGAAGCCAGCGAACAGGACGAGACCAAGGAAAGCCAGGTCGACGCCGTCGCCAAGACCGCCACGGAAATCTACGACGAGACCCGCGCCGAATGGGAACGCGAAGACGCGGACCACGACGACCCGGACCTGCGCGAGGCATGGCGTCTCGCCCAGGGCCTGAAGTTCGCCGCCCGCCAGTACCGGCCCTTCACCCAGGGCGCCGGAGAGACCAAGAAGGGCATCATCATCAGCCTCGGCGTGCGCCTCGCCCCATTGACAGTCGGCTCGGTCAGGGAGATCCTCTCCGACGACAACCTCGGCATCGACCGGATCGGCGGATACCAGGACGAGCACAAGGGCGGATACAGGCATCCCAACGGGAAGACGGCCATATTCCTCGCCCTGCCCGACGAGGACCCGACCTTCAACTTCCTCGCCGCGATCTTCTACCAGTGCCTGTTCGACAGCATCATCCGCCGCTGCCGCACCTACCCCGGCGAATGCCTCGCCACGCCGTTGCACTGCTTCCTCGACGAGTTCGCCAACGTGGGACGCATCCCCAACTTCGACAAGCTCATCGCCACAATCCGCTCGCGCAAGGTCAGCGTCAGCATCATCCTCCAAACCATCGCCCAATTGAAGACCATGTACAAGGACTCGTGGGAGACGATCGTGGGCAACTGCGATTCGGTGCTGTTCCTCGGCGGCAACGAGCAGTCCACCACCGAATGGCTCAGCAAGCTGCTCGGCAAGGAAACCATAGACATCCGCACCACCAGCGACTCGAAGGGCGTGTCCGGCAGCCACACCACCAACTATCAGCGCACCGGCCGCGAACTGCTCACGCCCGACGAGCTCGCGCAGTTGGACAACGACAAATGCATCTACAACCTGCGCGGACTCCACCCGTTCCTCAGCCGCAAGGCATGGCCCGGAACCACCATCGCCAAACCGAAATCCACGCTCAAACACTCCGAGGGATGGAGGAAGGCCGCATGACCAGCGAACCATCCGCCACCGAAACGGCGTCAACCGGGCAACTAAGCGCACTCAACATCAACGTCGGGGCAAACGTCACAAGGCGGAGCCCGCCCCGCCTTCAAGGCCAGCCTGGATCCATCCCGATACGGAAAGAGCCCCCTGGTTTGAGCACTGTGAGTAGGCTTAGAAGGCTGCTGTTATCCACCATGCTATGCATGTCTTCATATTTTGAAAAGCCCGCGGCGCGTCCCGACCATGCTATGCATCCCAGGGCGATGCGGGTCTGTCGCACTCAGCCGACGGGAATGCGCTCCCGTTCCATGCCATGACGGACACGGTCGCTGGCGACCGATTCGATTCGGTCCTCGACGAAGCCGAATTCCATGCCCTCTTCAACCAGGCCGTCGGACCAGCAGTCAAGATAGCGGAACGGGATGGCGAGCTTGCCGGCCGCGTCGAAGGAACTGATCGCCTGCTCTCCGCCGATGCTTGAGCCGACTCCGAAAACGGCCTGGATCATCTGCTTGAGCAGCAGCGGATGCTCCTCCCCCACATTGACGGGTTCCTGTTTGCGCCATCCACGGCTGGACAATTGGATCTGCAAGGAACGATACCGTTCGGCGCTGATGATGTCCAACGTACGGGCCCGACTGATTGAAGCGGCAATTGATACTCCCCAACCCGATTTGACTTTGAGGAAGTCGCTTAACGTAGCGTTCCTCCGGATGGAGCGCGACATGTCTTCGGCGGGCAGCAGCAACGCCCCCGCGAACAGATGCGCCTCACGCTCCATCTGCTGCGGTGTATCGGGCCTGCGGAACCGATGCAGTATGAGATGTCCCAGCTCATGCGCCTTGGTGAAGCGCTGCCGGTCGCCGCCGATGCGTTTGCCGACGGAGTATCCGATGCACGGCATTCCCTCATACTGCGGATATGTGATGCCCTCGCTCGTCAGCCTTGTCTTCCCGTCATCGCTTCCGCCTGTGGTTTTCATCGGAGCCACCACGATGCCCTGCCTCTCCAGGCTACGGGTCAGATTTCCGACCGGGCCGATGGGGTCCAGTCCCATGCATGTCCTCGCCCGATTGGCGATGGAATCGATTTCGGAACCGGAAAGGTCTGTCTTGTGCGGGGCGATGTCCCGGATCCATGCGGGTTTGCCGGCAGGTATGCCCAGAAGACCAGCCAGTCGCGACACCGTGGCACATAGCTCGGAGTACTCAATCGAGACGGCAGCCAGCTCTCCCATGCTGGATTTGCTGGTCTTGCGGTACGTGACCGCCGTCATGGGCAATATGGGATCCTCACGTGTGAAATACGCCATTGGGAAACCCAGCGCCGCGGCAATCGCTCTGGCTTCGTTTTCCTTGAAGACGATAAAGCCGTTCTGCAGCTTGCTGAGTTTCGATTGGGAGATGTGAGAACGCTCGGACAATTCCCTTTGAGTCATGCCTTCCAGATGACGCGCCTGAACGATTCTTTCAGCGTTGTATTCCGTCATGGCTTTCATCTCCCATCAGTGGCGGAGCAATGAGGGAAGCCCATTCTATTGTTCCGTCCGAATCTCAATGTTCTCATTCTCGCTTGCGTCGTCGAAAACGAGGTTGGGCAGCAGGTTGTCGTCGTTGTCCTCTATAGGGGTGAAGTCCTTTACCTCCACCGGCTTGTCAAGCAGATCCAGACTGAAATCGTATTTCTTGGCCGGTCCCGCGTACGCGTACGGCATGACGTCCAACGGCCGGTATGCCGTGACCGAAATGGCCTTATCCGTTTCCTGCCACGCCAGGATCAGTTTGGTGTCGCTCAGATCCGGAGACACCTTGCCGTCGGGCGCGAACAGATCGTCCTGTGAAACCCTTTTGAGGGCTCCGCTCCTTTTTCCGCGCCGTAAATTCCTAATGGAATATTTTACACCCTTATGTAACATTTCGGTATATCGGCATTTCGGTATATACCGATAGCAGCCATCGCCGTCAAAACGAAAAAACGGCTAAACGTGGCCGGCAATACGAACCAGCCGCGTTTAGCCGCGTAACTGTCGCCAATGCGACGATTGAGCGGTCTACAATGGCTCGGAAACAATGATACGCGGATCAGGGAGCATCCGCCAAAGGAAGCTCGTCCATCACCTATTCTTTCGTTCTCAGCCGACGGTCGCGCCGTCGGTGCCCGATGGCTTCGACGGGGTCGACGGCGCGGGCTGCGGGGTAGGCGCGGACGGCGCCGATGGGGTCGACGGCGTGGGTGTAGTGGTTTTCCCGGTGGCTCCCCCGTAGGTCCGGCCGCCGGTGGACGGCGTGGATTGCCGGGACTGTTGGGACTGCTGCGCCTGCTGCTGCGCGGCCTGGGCCTCGGCCTGCGCCCGGGCCTCTTCTTCCTCCTTGGCTTTGTCGGCGTCCTCCTTGGCCTTGATGGACTGGTTCACCTTGTCCATGGCCTTGCGGATGGCGTCCGCGTCGCGGCTGTCCATCGCCTTGACGAGGTCCGTGCGGGTCTGTTCGTCGGCGACCTTTCCTGCGGATTCGTCGTGGAGTTTCTTCGCGTCCTGCACGGTCTTGTCGAGGATGGACCGGTTGACCTTGTCCATCGCGTCGGCCAGGTCTTCGGCACGGCGCTTGTATTTCTCTCCGGCCGCCGTGACGTTTCCGGCGTCGGGGTTCGAGGCCGGGCATGAGGGGAGCTCCGGAATGGTCTCGTCGGCGAGTTCGTCGAGAGCGTCGAGGGCGGATTGGTCCGCGACCTGGTCCTTGCCGGTGGCGGATGCAAGCCGGCGTGCCTTTTCCACCGTCTTTTCCAGTGCGTCGCGTTGGCCGTCGGCCGTGTCATGCGCCTGCCGGCAGTCGGCGGCCTCCTGGGCGAGCGTCCGCCGGGCCGTCTCCTCGCCGTGGCGGCGGGCGAGGATGGCTCCCCCGCCGATCACGAGTCCGATGGCGATGAGCGCGGCGACGATGATGCCGATGGTCTTCCATGGGATCGCGCGGCGCACCTTGACGTCGGCGAAGGGGTCGTCGTCCGCTTCCGTTCCGTCGTCCGTCGGTGTTTCGGTTTCCACCGGTTCCGGCAGTGGCGGGATGTCCATGGTGTCCGGCTCTGTGTCGGCGACCTGTTCGAGCGCGGCGAAATCCCCGTCGGCGGCGTCCAGGGCCTCCCGCACGCCATCCGGGTCCGGCTCCTCACGCCGGTCGGGTTCAGCGTCCCGCGGCGTGGCGTCCCCTTCCTCTTCCGGTTCGGGCGTGGACGGTTCCGGATCGGCGGCGGCCTCCTCCTCCGGTGTGGCCTGCACGGGTTCCGGACCGTCGTCGGGATCGGCCGTGGCATCCTCCGGCCCGCCGCCGTTCTCCGGTGGCAGCGGCGCGGCCGGTATGGCGACGCGGCGGCGGCCGCGCATGGATTCGGGCGGTTTCGGCGCGGCTCCGGCAGCGTCGAAGCCCTGCTCCTGCGCGGTATGCCACCAGTCGACGAGTTCGGGCCACGCGTTCGGATGTCCGGCGATCAGACGCATCCATGGCCGCCAGCCCGGGTCGTTGGCCATGGCGTGCAGCTGGTCGGCCGAGAGCCTGGGGCTGAGGATCGGCTCGCCCGTCTTCCTGTCGGTCCTCATTTCTCCCTCTCGTCCTTCTCCTCCGGGGCCTTGTCCCCGAGGGTCGTGTACGCGCCTTCGAGGGGGCCGCTGATGCCGGTGCATTTCCAGCCCTTGTCGGCGGTCCATTGGTATGTGAGGGTCCATGGCGATTCGAGTCCGGTCCACACGCTGCATGTCGCGGTCGTGTCGCTGCCGGCGTTCATGCCGCCGGACGGGGTAGTCGAGGGCTGTTCGGCGATCCGGTCGGCGGGGATGTTCAGGCCCTGCGCGTCGGTTGTGAAATACCGTTTGACGAGCCTGTCCCGGTCGGCTCCCTTGGAGGTGTATGCGGCGGCGGCCTTCGGGGCGAGCCTTTCGCACACCTCCAATGGCTTCTGGTGTTCCACGGCGGTCTTCCTCTTGGGGGCGGAGGTCCCCGTGCCGCCGATGGCGGCCGTGGATGTCGTCTCCTCCGCTTCGCTCGTCCGCGGCGTGGACGTCGCGAGGATGTGGGCGATGTTCACGCCGGCGAGGAGGATGATGGCCGCTGTCGTGGCCGCGATGATGAGGATGTTCCTTTTGTGCTCGTCCATTTCTTTTCCTTCCTAGTGGATGAAGCTGACTCCTCCGGCGTTGGCCTTGAGCTGCGCGGAGCTGATGGTCTGGGTGACGACGGCCATCCAGCCGGTGCCGGATTGGCTGATGAGAATCGAGCCGTCGGAGTTGACCTGTTCGACGACCGCGACGTGACCGTAGTATCCGTCGGCTCCGAGCACGCCGGCCTCGAAGCACATCACGTCGCCGGGCTTCGGGCTCTTGGACACCTTGTAGCCGAAGCGGGCGGCGGTGTCGTTCCACTGCGCGCCATTGCCCATGTGCGCGTCGACGGGCTTGCCTATCTGGTTGCGGCGCATCGCGGCCCACCAGGTGCACTGGTAGGTGTCGTAGTCGGGGAAGCGCGCGTAGTGCAAGCCCATGGCCTCGATGTTCACGTGCCAGCTGTCGCTCATGACGAGCTTCGGGCTCAATGTGCCGACGGTCGCCCCCGAGTCGTCGCCGCCCGACGAGGTGTATTTGCTTCGGGCCAGGTCGATGATCCGCTTCACGTAGTTCGTGGTCTCGGTGAAGGGCGGTATGGTGCCGTATTTCAGGACGTTGCCGAGGCCGGCGTTGTAGGCGGCGAGGGTCAGCTGGAGCGTGTCGCCGGCCAGTCTTCCGGATTTCTTGGCCGTCTCGACCTGCGAGGCGAGGTCGCACATGTAGTTGCCCTGGCTCCAGATCGCGTCGTGCGGGTTCCAGATGTCGGCCTTGCCGTCGCCGTCGCCATCCAGTCCGTGGGCGGCCCATGTGCCCGGCATGAACTGGGCGATGCCCTGCGCGCCGGCGCCCGATCCGGCCTTCGGGTTCCAGTTGGATTCCTGTTCGATCTGCGCGGCGATGATGCTCGGCGTGACGACCTGGCAGATGGATCCGGCGCGGATCACGTCGGCCTCGTACTCGGCGGGCACGTTCGCGACGCCGGTGGACTCGCTGGCGCTGGAGCCCAGGAACGCGCCCATGACGGCCAGGAGCACGCCGAGCACGGCGATCAGCGCCGCGATGACCGGAACGATGGGAAGGCTGATGGAGGCGGCGCCGGCGGCGATGCGGGACGCGGCTGCGCGCACGAGGTTCACGGCAGCGCGGGCCACGCGCGCGCCCATGGTCCCGACTGCCTTGGCCCCGCGGACGGCCTTGGCCGGCGCGCGGCGGTGGCGCCAGATGAACCGGGCGGACGAGTTGACGCCTTTGACGCCCTTGCGGGCGGCCTTGAAGGTCAGGTCGCGTGTGGCGGCGCCCAGCTGAGACGCGGGGTCGTCGTCCGCGGCGATGAGCCGTGCGGACGCCTCGTCCATCCAGTCCAGGCCGGTGGTTCCGATGCGTTTGACGCCCCTGCCTGCCTTTTTCAGTCCGCCGCCGACATGCCTGCCGATCATGCGGCTCGCCTTGCCCTTGGCGGCGAATCCGCCGATGCGGACGCTGGGCTTCGCGTCGGACAATACGAAAGGCTTGCCGGCATGCTTCCTCGCGTCGGCGACGCGTTTGGCCCTGGCCGCGCCCGGCTTGCCTTTCCGCAGCGCCCTGTCCAGCTGTCTCGCGGTCTTTTCCTCGGCCTTGTATGCGGCGACCATGGCCCGTTTGGGGCGGGTCATGACGGCGCGGGCCCGTCCGGCCACATGGCCGACGGCGTGCGCGGCCGTGGCACCGGCGGACATTGAGGTCCTGGCGGTGAGTTCCATGGCGGTGTGGCCCATGGTGTCGGCGATGTCGGCCCGGTCGATGCCGGCCTGCGCGGCGTTCGACGCCATCATGGTGGTGGCGTGGCCCAGCCGGTCGCGCAGGCCGGTCCCGCGGCGGACGCGGACCTTGGCCGGCTGCGCGGGGACGGCATGGGCGCGGGCCGCGGCGCATCGTGTCGGCGCGGTGCCTCGGAAGACCCTCCTACCGCCCGTCGCACCGGTCCCGACCTGCCGTCCGGCTCCTGTGAGGCGGACGGGATTCGTGCGCCGCGAGACGGTGCGGCGCACGAATCCGCCGTGCAGATGGTAGGGGCTTCCGGTCCGGGCGTATGCGGCGTGGCGCACGGACGTCCGGGCAGTCGGCACGCGGGTCCGGTCGCCGGGGACCCGGTATCGGCTCGGCGTGTGGTCGCGCCGCTGCCGGTCGACCGGGGTTGTCGCGGCATGCGATTGCGTGCGGACGGCGTACCGCCGATGGCGGTGGTACTGTCCCGCGCCGCCGTATGACGCGCGGGCCTGCCGCCGTTGCGGATGGCGTCGGGTGTACTCCGACCGGTATGCGGCCATGGGGGCCGGGGACGGCTCATACCCGTGCCGCGTGTCCGACGCCTGTGGTCGGCGGCGGTTCGACGTCCGCCACGCGCCGGCCGTGTCGACGCGGCGCGTGGCCCGGTAGGCGGAGCGTGCGCCCGCATGGCGGGCATGGGCCTGGCTCATGATGCGCTACTTTCCTTCCTGTTCCTGGAAGCTGGTGGAGTACAGCCGGTAGAGGTCGCCGCCCGACGGGATGCGCCCGTCGAACGGGACGAAGGCGCTGCCGATCTTCATCAGGCCCTGGCCGGGCAGCACGCCGGTGAAGTACTGGCGCTGCTCCTCGCTCAGGTTCAGCAGCTCGCACAGGGCGTCCGCGTCGGTGCTGTTCTGGCTCAGGAGCATGAGGAAGTCGGAGTTGGACAGCATCTCGCGCGCGTCCTGGAGGTCGAGGATCTCCTCGACGTTCTGGGTGATTCCGGTGACGCCGAGGCCGTATTTGCGGGCGCGCTTGTAGATGTCCTTGAACTGGGCGGCGGAGTACTGGTTGGAGAAGAACCGGTGGAATTCGTCGACGTACAGCCAGGTGCGCCGGCCGGCCGCCTTGTTGCGGATCACGCGGTTCCACACCTGGTCGATGACGACCATCATGCCGAACGTGCGCAGCTCGCCGGACAGGCCGGACACGTCGAACACGGTGAACCGGTTGGAAAGGTCGACGTTGGTCTGCCCGTTGAAGCCGCTCATGGAGCCGGTGATGTACGGGTTGAGCGCGTCGGCGAGGTACCGGCCCTCGTCGTTGCCGCAGTCCTGGAGCTCGTCGTGCAGGTCCTGCAACGTGGGCTGGGTGACGCCGCCGCCCTGGTTGCGGTAGCGCGTGTACAGGTTGCTGACGCACTGGTCGACGAGTCCCTTCTGGAGCGGGTCGAGCCCGTCGATGCCGCCGATGAGAGCGCCGACCATGGAGACCACGTTGTTGGTCTTGTCCTTGACGGGGTCGGAGGCCGCGTCGTCGTCCAGGACGATGTCCATCGGGTTGACGCGCGTGCCGGTGCCGGCGCTGATCTGGATGATCTGCCCGCCGAACGCGGCCGCGAGGGCGAGGTATTCGCGTTCCGGGTCGATGACGATGACCTCGTCGTCCCTGTTGAGGAACATGCCGGCGATCTCCTGCTTGACGGTGAAGGACTTGCCGCCGCCGGACGTGCCGAGCACGAACCCGTTGGAGTTCATGTGGCTGCGCCGGTCCGCGAGGATCGGGTTGCCGGAGCGGGCGTTGCTGCCGTAGAACAGGCCGTGGGGTTCGAACACCTCCTGCGTGGTGAACGGGATGAGGATGGCCGCGGAATTCGTGGTCAGGGTGCGTTTCATCGGCAGCGGGTTGTTGCCCAGCGGCAGTTCCGCCGTCAGCCCCTCCATCTGCATGAACTTGAGGCTCTCGGCCGTGCACGACTGGGCGTTGACCTTGGCCTTCACGTTCCTGCACGCGACCTCCAATTCCTCCTGGCTCGCGGCGGACACGCCGATCACGATGATCGAGTCCACGAGCCTCTGGTTGGTGGTGCGCAGCTCGTCGCGCAGCTGGCCGAGCTGCTCCTGCTGGTCGGCGAGGTCGTCGGGCAGGTCGTCGGGGTCGAGGCCCTGCTTGCGGTTCTTGCGCCGCTGGTCCATGACCTGCATCTTGATCTCCGCGTTCTTGCGGCGCACGAGCGTCATGCTCTCACCGCGGTCCATGGGCGCGAGGTGGATGCTCACGTCGACGCGGGCGCGCAGGCCGGTCAGGTCGTTGACCAGCTGGTCGCTCAGTTCCGGCGGCAGGCCGGACACCCACATGGTGCGGTGCAGGAACCTCGACTCCAATGATTCGACGTCCAGCTGGATGGGGTTCCTCGCGTCGATGCTCCACGGGCACACGAGGTCCTTCGTGTCGGGCTTGCCGGGCGCGTGCTCGAAACGGCGTTCGCTGAACCGGAACTCCTCGCCGGGGCGGAGCACCTCGGCCATGAGCCTCAGACGGTGCTCGCGGTCGAGCCGGGTGGCCTTGCACGCGTCGATGGAGCGCATCTGGCTGACGAGGCTGTTGCACAAGGCGTTCAGGCTCGCGACGGCGGCCTGCTCGTCGCTCTCTTGGACCGTGACGGTCAGGGTCTTCACGGTGCTGGTGTCGCGGCTGACGGATTCGAGCTTGCCCTGGGCGAGCCGGTTATAGTCGAGCCGGTAGTGGTCGAGGCTGTCGCCCTGTTCGTCCATCATCACGTCGGCGAGGATCTCGCGCACGCCGCGCGAACGCGTGTAGGAGGCGATCTGCACGCTCTGGCCGGCCTCGAAGCTGTTGATGAGCTTGGCCCACCGGTCGATGATCTCCATCTGGTGGGATTCCGGGCTCAGCTGGTAGTTGATGTCCTGGAAGAGGATGGTGGCGCTCCACCGGTCGTCGCCCAGGCTGGCGATCCCGCTGCGCAGCATCGCGTCGTAGCCGATGAGCTGCTTGACGCCCTTCGGCAGGTGCGTCGCCTTCCTCCTGCGCTCCTTGGCCCTGGCCTCGGCCGCGGCCGGGTCGCGGGTCTTCTTCTTGCCGAACATTCCTCACCTTTCCTTGATCGTTGGTTTCGCGCCGGCGCGGCAGGGCCTGCCCGGTCCGTCGAGCAGGTAGACCTCGCGCTGCGTGTAGTGGCGCAGGATGTATTTCAGGTATTTCTCGGGCATGAGCCCCTTGGGCCTCACCCACCCCCATACGGCGATGGGCAGGCCGGGCGGGAAGATCAGGTACATGGCGAGGTTGGGGTCGACGCCCAGGCCGAGCCACAGGCCGACGTACCCTCCCCCGCACACGATGACGAGGATGACGGCGGCGAGGCACTGCCGCCAGCTCATCCCCATGAACACCTTGCTTTCGATGGTGGTCAGCTCCCTGTAGACGGGCATCTGCAACGCCATGATGGTTCCTTTCCTTTATTCGCCGCCGAAGAGCTTCTTGGCGACGGAATTGGCCGCCATGACGATGCCGATGAGCATGACGCTCGCCAGGAGCAGGCCGGTGAAGTTGTCGAGCACCCAGCCGGAGAGGCTGTCGCCGTCCTTGTACTTGCTCGGGTTCAACGTGCCGCCCACGAACGTGCGGTACATGAGTATCGCGAGATACAGGGTGGCGCACTGGAACACCAGCGACGCGTACTGCTTGAAGTAGTTGACGCCCCACTGGCGGGTCTCCTCCTGGGCGATGAACGCGATCGGCAGCGGGTTGAACGCCGTGAGCATGTAGATCTGCACGAACCGCAGGAGGATCACGACGGTGACGACGATGGTCGCTCCCTTGGAGACGAGGAACGGGATGATCAGCAGGATCAGGCACGGGATCTGGCCGAACGTGCCGGCGGAGTCGATGGCGTCGCGCATGCTGTCGCCCAGGCCGAGGCCCGACGCGGACCCCGTGGTGGGGGCGGCCGAATGGATGCCGCCCAGCACGCCCTCGCCAATCTCGTCGATGGCCTTGAGCATGAGCTCGCTGTGCTGGGCGGCGGTGAACACGAGCACGAGCTTGAACATCGCCATGGCGACGAGCTTGACGCCCAGTTCGCGGTCGCCGTCGGCACGGGTGCTGACCCTGGCGAGTTCGAGGACGCACAGGATGGCGAGGATCGTGCTGGCGATGGGCTTGACGGCCGAGCGGGCGATGGTCAGGCTCAGCTGGTACATGCCCGCGTTGTATTCGGCGGGGGTCTTCAGCAGGTCGGCCACGAGGTCGTCGCCGACGCCGGACCCTATCGAGTTGAGGATGCCGACGATGAAATCGACCATGCGTGGCCTCCCGTCTACAGGGCGATGTTGGAGAACAGGGCCGCGGCGGCGATGATCAGGCCGCCGCCGACGACCTGCCAGACGCCCGACTGGGTGGCGGGGCCGTTCTGGTCCTTCAGGCCGCCCGCGAGGGTGATGACGCCCCACACGGCCCACAGGCCGCCGCCGATGATGGCGAACTGGCTGAACAGCTGCAACGCGCTGGTGACCACGCTGCTGGATCCCGCGGCGAGGGTGATTGTCTCGGACATGATGGTTCCTTTCGACTAGAGGTTTTCCGATGACATGCCCACGGTACGGCCGTGTCCCGCGTCCCGGTTTGGACAAAAGCGAGGGGTCCCGGCCGGCGCGGTTGGGCGTCGGCCGGGACCCCTGCGGCGAACGGGAGGCCGCCTATTCGGCGTCCTGGACGCCGGTCCCGTCGTCGGACGGGGCGTCGTCGCGTTTGCCGCGGTGCAGCCTGCGGGTCAGGCCCGCCGCCAGGCATGCGACGCCGGCGGCGAGGAGCACGGCGACGACACTGATCATGCTTGCCGTGTCCGCGCCCGTGCTGGCGAGTCCCTCCACGGTCGCGCCGTCGATGCCGGCGCGGTTGAGCGTCAGGGGCTTCTCGGAGACCTTGAGCGTGTACGTGGACTTGGTGAGGCCGTCGGCGCTGGTGGCGGTGATGGTGGCCTTGTCGTGGTCCTTGTGGATGGTGACGCCCATGCCGGTCGACTTGTCGAAGTCGGCGGATGCGGTCCAGTGGTCGATGTTGTCGACCTGCGCCGTGTACTCGTGCTTCGACGGGTCGAAGCCGTCGATGGCCCTGCCGTCCACGATGATGGACGTGATGGCGGCCTCGTGCGTCGCGCGGGTGAGGTAGGTGACGGTGAATGCGGGAGCGGGGTTGGCGAGGGTCACGCCGTCCGGGGCGAGGATGTTGAGCGTGTACCTCCAGCTCATGCCCCTGACCTTTGATTCGGAGACCTGCACAATCTGGCCCTGCTTGCTCGCGTAGGCGAACGTGCCGCCCTCGGGGATCGTGTAGTCCGTGGCTTTCACGGCGTGGTATTCGCCGTCCAGGAGGTAGCCGTGACTCACGAGCGTGGTGTCGTCGCGGCTTGCGGCGGGCGTCTGCCCGTCGGTGTCCTTGGCGGCTCCGGGCGTGAACGCCTCCTCGGCGGTCGGCGTCCCGTGGTCCCGGACGACGGTCACGCTGTACGTGCGCGACTGGCCGTCGGCCGAGCGCGTGGTCCAGTATTGGGTGGTGGCGTAGCCGGCGCGGGTCACGTCGCCGGCCTTGACGCTCACCCCGGACGGGGCCTCGGGCAGGATGTACGCGCCGGGGTCGTTCGCGCCGATGCGGATGGTGTAGTCGAGCACGTCCGGGTCCCAGCCGTCGATCAGCGCGCCCTTCCCCGCCTTGCCCGTGAGGTCCACGTACAGGCCGTTCAGTCGTGCGTGCGGGTTGGAGGGCGTGGGCTTGGCCTTCTCGAAGTCCACGGTCACGGTGTAGGTCACGCCGTTCAGGGTGGTCTTGAGGATGCGGGATGCGTTCGCGCCGAGGGTCGGGGCGACGGGGTCGCCCTCGCTGACGTCGGCCTTGTCGCCGGCGGCGCTGGTGTGGCCGAGGGTGTACTGGTCGGCGACGGCGTCGGCGGGCATGGTGATCGCGTATTCGTGCCTCGACGGGTCGAAGCCGCTGATGTCGTGTCGGCTGGTGGTGCCATCCGGCTTGCGTTGGATCAGGCTCAGGCCGGCGACGTGGCCTTCGGTGCGCGAGGCGCTGACGTAGACGATCCAATGCTGGGTCCGGTCGGTGCCCGCGACCTTGACGTCGCCCTCGACGCGTCCCTGGCGGGTGTACGTGGTGGTGGTGTCGGTCGTGGTGGTGTGGACCTGGCCGCTCCAGGTGACCTGCGCTTTCCGGCCGTCGATGGTCACGTCGGCGTCCTTGGGTTGGTTCGCCTGGTCGAGGCTTGCGGTGACGGTGGCGGACAGATAGCCGCTGCCGGCGATGAATCCGATGTCGTGGCCGTCGGGGCCGGTGGCCTCGACGCGTTTGCCGAGCGTGTACGAGTAGTCCTGGCTCCAGGTGGCCGGGCGGTTCCCGTTCGGCGTGATCCCCTCGTAGTGGGCGGTGCCGGTGGCGCGGGCCACGCCCAGGTCCTCGTCCGTCAGCGTGGCCGGATCGTCATTCTGGACGCGGCCGATGGTGATGGATCCGAGTTTGCCCAAGGTCGGGTCGTTCGAGGCCAGCGCCACGGTGTCGCCGGGCGCGGCGTCGGCCGTGTCCGGGGCCTTGCCGTCGTAGCCCTGGCCCTTCTCGTGGGAGAGCGTCGTGCCGTCCGTCTTCCAGGTGATCGTGTCCAGGTTGCCGACGGCTTCGGCGAGCCGGTCGCGCATCGCGTCCATGGCCTCGTCGGTCGCGCCGGTCCGGTCGAGCTCGTCGGCCTGTTCTATCGCGTCGGCCAGGTTCTCGAGGCTCGCGGCGGTGTATTCGCCGGCACCCTGGTCGTATGCCTGGCGGGCCGCGGCGACGGCCTGCGTGAGGCCCGTGTGGTCGGTGTCGCGTTCGGCGGTCAGGGTGGCCTGCCATTTCTGGCCCTGGATCTCGCCGGAGGCGGTGCCCTCGCGCACGACCTTGCCGTCATGCAATGTGGGTTCGCCCCAGGTGATCTCGTGTTTGGACCCGTCGGACAGGCCGATGTTCCTCACTGGCGGCTCGTTGTCGTCCTTCAGGGTGAGCGTGCGCCCGTAGGATGCCTCCCATGCGCCGTCCTTCAGGGTGAACGGGGTGCCGTCGCTCAGCGTGGTCGCCGTGCCCGTGGTCCAGGTGGCGGGCACGTGGACGGCGGGGTGGCCGTCCTTCGCTTCGGCGGTCAGGATGCCGGTTCCCGTGGTCACGCCGAGGTTGGGATGCTCCTCGGCCGCGTCGGCGAGGGTCAGCGGGATGGTGGTGCCGTCGGATCCCTGCACGCTGGCATTGTCGGGGCGCTTGTCGAACGTGGGCAGGGACTGTCCGTCGGGCAGGGTGAGCGTGCCCTTGTCGTCGGTCGTGAGGACGGCGCCCATCAGCGTCCAGGTGGTGGTGTCACCGGCGTTTGTCTGGTCCTTGTCATCCGCGCCGTTGCCGGATGCGGATGAGGATGGGGCGGAGGCGGATCCATCCGCGGCGAGGGCGGCCGGGGGCAGGCCCATGCCCGCCAGCAGCGTGGCCGCGGCGATCAGCGTCGCGGCGGGTTTTTCGAGACTATGTGGATTCTTCATCTGGATTTCTTCCTTTAAAGATTCGGTGGGAAAGGGAAAGAGCGGGGCCCGGCCGCGGTTCACATGGCCGGCCGGCCCCGCTCTTTCGTCAATCGGCCTATGTCAGGCGTGGCGTGCGTGGCGCTGCCGGCGCAGGATCATCAGGCATGCGCCCAGCAGGGTGGCCGCGGCCATGCCGATGGCGATCGGCGTGATGCCCGCGCCGGTCTTGCCGAGCTCCTGCAACGCGGCGGGGGCGGCTGGACAGCCGTCCTTGGTCTTCCACTGCGCGTACAGGATGGTGGTGCCGGTGAGCGGGTCGAGTTGGTCGCCCTTCTGGTAGGTCTTGCCCTTGCCGTCCTTCTGGGTGTTCCAGCCGGCGAACTCCTTGCACTCGTCCTTGTTGGTGAACTTGTTCTCGGAGGCTTCGGGAGTGTCGCCCACGTGGCCGTCGTAGCCTGGGGTCTGGCCCTCTCCGCCGTTGGGGTCGTAGGTGACCTTGGCGGGGGTCTTCGCGTTGCTCACGTCGCCGATGTTCACGGTGGTGTGCTTCGCGTCGATGGTGACGGTGATCGGCGCGCTGATGGGGTCGTGGCCTTCGGGGGCCTTGGTCTCCATGAGCTCGTATTCGCCCCAGTCGAGGCCGGTGAGCTTGAACGCGCCGTCCTCCCCTGCCTGGTCGAGTTCGCCGTTGTCGGTGATGGCGGTCGGCTGGCCGTCCTTCGGGGTGAGGGTCCATTCGCTACCCGCGAGGACCTCGCCGGAATCCTTGTCGGTCTTCACCCAGGTCAGGGTGCCGGGGATCCGCTTCCATTGCGAGTACAGGACGGTGGTGCCGGCCGGCAGGGTCAGCTTGTCGCCCTTCTGGTAGGTCATGCCCTTGCCGTCGGCCTGGGTGTTCCAGCCCTGGAAGGTGTATCCCTCGTTGGTGAAGCCGTTCGCCGCGATGGTCGCCTGGTCGCCCTTCCAGCCGGTGTGGCCGGCGGTCTCGCCGGTCGCGTCCGGCGAGTTCTTGTCATACACGAGGTCGGCTTTGCAGGCGGGGTCGCGCTTCCACTGCGCGTACAGGGTGATGTCGCCCTTCAGGGTGACAGCCTGCTTGTCGGTGTATTTGGTGCCCTTGCCGTCCTTCTGGGTGTTCCAGGAGTCGAACAGCCAGCATTCCTTCGAGAAGCCGTTGGGTGTCAGGGTGGTGGTGTCGCCCTGGCCGCCCTTGGTGTCGTCGGTGGTGCCGGTGCCGCCGTTCGGGTCGTAGTGGATGGATGCGGGGATCCGCTTCCATTGCGCGTACAGGACGGTGGTGCCGGCCGGCAGGGTCAGCTTGTCGCCCTTCTGGTAGGTCTTGCCCTTGCCGTCGGCCTGGGTGTTCCAGCCCTGGAAGGTGTAGTTGGCGTTGGCGAACTTGTTCGCGGCGATGGCCTGCTCGCTGCCGGCGGGCGCGGTTACCGCGTCCTTGCCCATATCGCCGGTCGCGGTCTCGGCATTCTTGTCGTATTGGAGTCTGGCGACCTGGACGGGGATGACGGGCTTGGGCAGGGTGCTTGTGCCGGTCGCGCCAGTGTTTGGGCTGGTGTGGGTGACGGTGTTGGTTCCGGTGTTGGAATACCAGCCGTGCTTGCCAGCGGACAGGCTGCCGGTGCCCGGGTCTCCCGTGTCGGGGCCGGGCTGTCCGGCGACGGCCTGCTGGAGGACCTTGTCAGTGGGTTTGACGGGGATCGTGACCGTGACGGTCTGGGAGCCCTTCAGCTGGTTCAGCAGTCTCACGCTGATGCGGTTGTTCGCGTACGTGTACTCGTAGTCCTTGCCCTCAACGAGGGTCGTCGCCTTGCCGCCGTCCGTGCTCACGCCCACGCTCAGGCCGGGACGGCCCTTCGTATCGGTGGAGACCGGTTTGACGTTGCCGCTCAGCTGGTCGGTCAGGGTCACGCCCTTGGCGAAACCGCCGGTCATCAGCTCATTTTCGACGTTGGATTCCAGGTCCTCGGAGACCTGGTCGCCGGTGGAGGAGAATTCGGTCTTCGCCTTCGCGCCGAACACGTCCTTGCTCAGATGCTCCAGCTTCGACAGGTCCTGGCCGTCGCGCTGCAAACCGATCGATGTGAAGTTCTGAATGTGGTCGCCGTACGAGGCGGCGAACTCCCTCGCGCGGGACAGCGCGCGGGAATAGGCTTCTTCTTCTTCTTCTTCTTTGTAGCCATCCGCGCCAGCCCATGTGTTGGGGTGTCCGTCGCTGAAGAAGAACACGTCCGTGGGCAGCTGCTCATGCGCCATCACGTTCGACGCACCGTCGAACGCGGCCTCCCAGTTCGTGCCATACTCGGAGCCATAGAAGACGCCGTTATGAGTAGTAGTAGTAGTAGTAGTAGTAGAGACGGGCACCATGATCCTGTCCAGGTCCGCCGGGTTGGTGCTGTGCGTCACCATGTTCTCGTACCCGTCGTACCAGACCGAATTCTCCTCCCCCGCGCCGCCGGCGAACAGGACCACGCTCACCTGCACCTGGCCCGTCGCCATCAGACGCCTGCCCAGGGAACGCACAGCGTTCGCGATCTCGTCATACTCAGCCTGGCCCACCGAACCGGTGCGATCCAGAACGAACAGGGCATGTTCCCTGTTCTTCGCGTAGTCACGGCCCGTGGCCGACAGGTTCACGTCGAACACGTTCGGCTTGTCAGTCGCGGTCACCGTCTTCGATGCCGTCAGGCCGGGCTCGTCGGTGTCGGCGGCTAACGCGGTGCCGGCGACGACGCCGCCGGTCAACAGGGTCGCCATGGCGGCCGCCGTCGCGGCCATCCGGCTCAACCATTTCCTCTGCTTCATAGGAATTCCTTTCAAGCGCCCGGATCCCTTCCGGGCATACAACTCCCATGAAACACGCTTCCGACACACCCCGGTTTGGACATCGGCGGAAACCCGAGGACAGGACCCTCCAATCGGTGTCCCAGTCCGCAAGCATCAGTTTGGACATAGAAAAATCCCCGTACCGGAGAAGCCATTACGGGGATCAGAAAGAAAACGAAAGAATCAGCCGATTGGATAGAAATACTTCCCGTCACAATTCGGATCGACGGTTAATACGTCGACGGTATTCGCGCTCCTCAATCTCGAGGATCACGCCCGTGCGCGAGAGACAGGACCTCTCCCCCGGCTCCGACGCAGCGTTCTTTTCGTTCATCTCATTCCTCGTTTCCGTCTTTCCATATCGTGCGGTCGCGCTCCCATTCCCAGTCGTGCCGCTCATCCTGATACCGCTTCCATTTCTCATGCTCGGCGTTCTGCCTTCTCTCGATGGCCTCTCGTTCCATGGCGCGGCGTTCGAGCATGCTCGGACGCACAATCAGCCACTCGCACAGTGCGCCGACCAGGGCGCAGCCGACCATGACTGCCACGGCGTCCCACTTCACGCCCTTGTTGTTGATGAGATCGGCGATCTGGAACATCGCGAGTATCACGAACAGTATGCCCGCGATCTTCAGCACGATCTTTGCCAGGAAACGTATCGGATGCGACAGGAACTCCAGAACCACGCTCAGGACCATCAACACGATGAACGCCGTCAACACGATTCCGACTACAGTCAGCGGATTGCTCATGTCCATAGCCAACCCCCTTTAATATCTCTTCTCTGGATCGATTTTACGCGGTCGCGCCGTGTGCATAGCATTTGCATTCAACGATGGACATGACGCCGTCCCGGCCCCGCAGCAGGATGTCGTATCCACCGTCCCTGGAGGCAGGAGTCACCTCGGTCGTGTATCCGAGCGAACGGAACATGTCCGCGCAGAAACCCTCGAAACCAGCCGGATGGTCGGCGAAAGCGGCGATGATGCCATCGATATTCGCGGCACGCCGCCGCTGTCTGACCCGGAAACGTGAATCCCCGTGGCGGGGATCGTCACGGGGATCGATGGGTCAGGACAGGTACGAGTCCAGAGCGTCCTCCAATACCTCCTGGATGCGCATGTCGTGCGCGGCGGCCCAGGTCTTGAGCCGGCGTCGGGTCGAGGCGCGAAGGCTCACGCTGGTCTTCACCCAGCCCTCCCCGGATTCCGGTTTTTCGGTATCTACCGGTTCCGGTATCGCGGTATTCGGTTTTTCGGTATCTACCGGTTCCGGTATCGCGGTATCCGTCCGGTCGCTGTTGAGCAGCATGGTCAGGTCGCGTGGACGGGGCGTCAGGTTCATGTTCCTCACAGGTCCTCCTCCTTGTCCTTGAGCTGTCGCATGGTCTGCTTGAGTTCGCCGGACAGGTCGCGGTATTCGTGCAGGCGGGACCCGCGGGGGCGGGTGGATTTCGCGTTGAGGATGTCCTGGCGTTTCGGGATCAGCGTCTCGAAGCACGCGATGCCCGCGGCGTCGATCCAGGCCAGGGCGTCGCGCAGGGCGGTCGTGTGCGCCTCGGTGCGGCACAGGAGGATCGCGGCGGAGACGCCGCGCTGATCACACAGGTTCTTCACGCCGGCCGCCTGGTCGAGATCGATGCGGCTGGGGCTCGACGGGATGACCACGAGGTCGGCGTTGTTCACCGATTCGTCCAGCGCGCGCCCGTACGGGGCGGAGTCGATCAGCACCCAGTCGACGGGGTCGTCGAGCCTGTCGTTGATCCCGCGCAGGTGCGTGATGTCGGCCGGCGCGGCGGACATCACGTCGAACGGCAGCGGGTCGTCCAGCTCGGCGGCCCTGTACCACCAGTCCTTCGCGTCGCCCTGCACGTCCGCGTCGGCGACGAGCACATGCTGCTCGCCCCGGGACTGGTCCACGAGGGCGCAGGCCAGGAACACGGCGCTGGTGGTCTTCATGCTGCCGCCCTTGCCGGTCGCCAACGCGATCACCATCGGCTCGCGGTTCTTCTTGTCGTTCATCGGTTTCTCCTTATTTCGGTATGTCGGTATCCGGTTTTTGGTATTCCGGTTAGTTGGTTTTTCGGTATTTCGGTTTATGCCGCGTCCCACGCGGATCGCGACGGGAAGCGGTCAGAAGAGGCTGCCCTGGACCAGGCCCTTCGGCACGGGTTCGGTCGGAAGGAACAGCGGATCGTCGGTCGCGTATTCGCGGCGCGAGCGTTGGCGGCGTTTGGCCCGTCGCCAGTAGTCGCGGCCATCACGGCGCATGCGTTCGGCCCAGTCCGGATGTTCGGCCAGCCAGTCACGGACCCGACTCCGTGGGATCCGGTGCAGGCCGCCGTCGGCGATGTGGAGGTCGCGGGCGATCAGTCGGGCGAGGGTCCAGCGGCTCGCATAGTCGAGCCCGCCGTACACGGCCTTGTCCTTCCAGCCGTTGACGAGAGCGCGGCTGATGCAGTCGAGGCGCATGGGGCACGCGGCACACAGCACGCGGCCCTTGCCGCGCATCCGTTCGTCGACCAGGTCCCGGCCATCGTCGTCGGTCGTCGTGTTCCACATGCGATCCGCCATGTCCGGGTCGGCCGCGGCGATCCTTGCGCAGGCCGGCATCATGTCCCGCCCGTTCATGGCCGCCGTCCTTGCGTCATCGGCGTCTTGCGGGCCTGGAGGCGTCCTATGGCGGTTTCGCCGGGATTGCGGGCGGCCCATGCCCGGGCGTATTGGATCAGCAGACCGACGGCCTTGGGATGGCCGAGGCGCTTGTTGCGCCAGTAGACGGCGTGCAGCTGCCAGATCAGGTCCGCGTGCCCGTCGAGCTGCGGGTTGGCGAGGAGGAATTCGTTGAAACCCGCCTCGGAACAGTCGATGCGCGTGGTCATGCCGTCGCCTCCCCTCCGGCCGTCGCGTCCTGGCCGTCCAATTCGGCCAGCGTCTCCACGGCCCAGTCGGGCAGCCATGGCGCAGCATCCGGCTCCGTGGACTCGGCCGGCGGAACCGTCTGCGCGTGTGTGTCGCCGTCTGTGCGGCCGGCTGCGAGGATCATGTCGTCGTTGAGTTCGTCCCAGTGTCTGGCGAGGGCCCGGCCGGTGCGGATGCGTTTGGGCCACCAATCGCCGTTCATGGCGAAGCCGATCGCGTCGACCATCACGAGGGTGGGCCATTGCGCTCCCTGGTCGACGAGCCTGCGGTACAGGCCGATGATGGCCTTGCGGTCGGCTTTGGTCGGTGAGGGCGTGGCCAGGCCGAGCATCGAGCGCTGCTCGCCGAGCGAGGCGAGGACCCGCCCGGCCGCTTCGGCGATCTCGGTGTCGTCCTCGTCAGATTGTTCGGTTTTCTTTTTTTCGGCGGCGGCCGCCCCGCTTGCGGGGAGATGCCCCGTAGGGGCAGAGGGGAAGGAGGGTTTACTAGGAGGGTTTACCTGGAGGGTTTTATCCTTATATATACAGCCCTGCGAGATTTGCAGTGCTGGAGGTGCGGCATTTGCAGTGCTGGGGGTGCAGCTCTCGCAGTGCTGGCCCTGCGGGATTTGCAGTGCCGTTTCCGAATCGTTTTCCAGCCCTGCGAGATTTGCAGTGCTGGGTATCGGCTTGGTTCCAACGTTTTCCGGCAGCACGTCCTCGGATTCGCCGTTCTCGAACACGGTTCCGGCCTCCGGGTCCACGGTCTTGCCCATGGTCGCGGGATCCCGTTCCGCGGTGTGCGTCTCCCCGATCCACTTGAGGGTCGACGGGTCGGATTCCACCGCGAGGTCCCACACAATCTGGCAGTACTGGGGCAGGCGGTTCCGTCCGCCCTTGCCGAGACGCGCGTACCGTTGGTCTCCACGGCGGATGAACCCGCGCTCCTGGAGCGTCTTCAACGCGGTGCGCACGGTCCGTTCGGACAGTTCGGTGACTGCGACGATGGTCGCGATCTTCGGATAGGCGGCGGTGCCGTCGTCGTCCGCACGGTCCGCCAAATAGACGAGCACGGCCTTCGCGGACGCGTTGCCGACATGGCATCTGAACGCCCATGACAATGCGATGTTGCTCATGCGTCCACCCCCATTCCCTGGAGGACGGCGGCCACATGGCCGAGACGCCGCTCGAGCGCGTTGATGCGCTCCTCCTGCGCGAGGACCACGCCCATCGGGGCGAGGCCACGGGAGGAGACGCCATGGCGCCGCGCGGCCGGGGACGCCGGCCCGCCGGACTTCCCGTCCCCTTCCGGGGCGAGGTCGCGCCAGCGCGCGACGCACCGTTCGATCCTCTTGTATCCGATGACCTCCGGACCGAGTCCCGCCTTGCGGAACATCGCCACCGGGGATTCGCCGCGACGGTAGCCCTCGGCGACGCGGCGCTTGAACTCATCCGTGTACCTGATGCGGTCGTTCGTCACGGACTTGACGGCCGGCAGGCCCGACACGTATTCCACGACATGCTCATCCATCATCATTCCGTCTCACTCCCACCGGCGTCCCGCGTGCGATTCCGGGCGGCCATCCGTTCGGCCATCTCGTCCCCGAGACGGGCCTCCCTGCACAGGGCCAGCGTCATCAGCCATGAGAACGCGACGAACACGATCAATACGATTGCAAGCCAGTTCACGCGAGTCTCCCTTCCATGGACGGGTGCGCCATCATCGACGCCAGGCGACGGGAATCGGTGGAAACCGGACTATTATGGCGGGCGAATGCCGCCACGACCGGGAAAGTCCAGACCGGCGCGTGGAAATCCCGGTTACACTCGGGAAACACAGAGCAAGACATGCGGAATGCTTTAGTAAAGTCGTTCATGTGTGATCACTACTCCAAGACAATGCATTGGGCGGCCACGGACCGGGATCCGGCAAGATACGGGATCCGCGGCCGCTCGGAATATTGGTTGCACCGCCCGTCCCCGACGTTCCAGCATCGGGAACGGGCGTTTTTTCTTTTAGTTGCAGAGAAAGAGAGAAAATCGAATGGGATCAGACCATCGCACCACCTCCCCCGCCGTCGACGGGCCACGCGCCGCCGCAACGGATGGCGAGGCAAAGGCAATCAAGAGCCTGCTCATCAGGGACATCAAAGACTTCGATCAAAGCGTCCCAGCAGTCGTCAGACACGACGATGGAACGATCAGGCCTACGTACATAGGCGTATGGGGACAGGACCGTCTGATAGGCGCGGCCCTCATCCAGCCAGCCCTTTGCGTAGCCGAGACGCTCATATACCGCACCGGGACGAGCGGGGTCCATGCCGCACAGATACGAGAGGCTTTCGCCGAGCATGCAGCCATCATCGAAGGGATCGCGGTCGTCAGGAAGCATCGGCGCGAAGGCATCGGATCGCAGATCAAGGCGTTCTGCGACTCCTGGGCGGCAGACCACGGCGCTGAACTGATACTCAGCATCCCCACCAACGAGGGCGCGCGCCTGCTCAACGAGAAAGCCGGATACACGGTCGTACCGCCCGACGGATATCTCACCATCAAGGTATTTGACGCTCAGGGACAGCCTCTTCACATTCCCTACGCCGACCAGCGGACCCAGGACAGAGGCACTAGCATGTGGGCGTACAAGCTCGTAGGGCAACGCGCACAGCACTTCGAGATTGGCGTTCTCGCCGCCTCCTGAAGTTCCGAAGACCATACCGTCGATGAATGTTCCCGACGGGTCGCGGGAGAAGACGAGTCTTCCGGCTTCGTCGCTCATGCCGTTCTCCCCTCGGTCAGCAGCAGGTTCGCGACCACCCGTTCGCGGGCGGAGAGCTGTGCATCGACCTCCCGGAAGGCATGCGTGTAGGCATGCGTGGGGTGGAGCCAGGTGTCGGCCAGTCCGCGGGTCTCGCCGCGGCGCAGGGCGCGCACGGCGCAGGCCGGGCAGAGCTCCAAAATCTCCGTGTCGCCCGGGACGCAGTAGTTGCGCCAGCCGTTACGGGCGAAATAAGCGTCGCGGGCGGCCGAATCGTAGTCGTCCCAGAACGTGCCCCAGACCACTGTGTGGCATCCATCGCACACCGTGACGCAATCCCACCGGCTGTCCGGCCATTCGGACTGTTCGTAGATTCCACCAGCCATCACGCAACCTCCTCATGATCAGCATCAAGCCCCAGCAAATAGTCGGTAGACACACGGAAGTGCTCGGACAACACAACGATGTCTGAAGTTGTCCAGCCAATGCGTCCCAAGAGTTTTCCATTCGCCGAAGTTTTCGATAAACCAAGCAATGAACCGAGTTGGGCACAAGTAAGTCCCTCACTCTTTACCAGAGCACTTATCCTTTGGGTCACTCCATTCATAGTTCTTTCTTTCTGACTTGGTTCATTTTTACTGTACTTCACTATAGCGTACAGTTTGACTGAACGCAAATCGTATGAGACACTTAATTAAGAAATTCTGAACTATTTTGGGAAGTGATCATATGTCCACATCGGAAGTCTCACCAGAAACACCTTTGGATAAAGGACAGCGTGCTGAAGCGGCGATCCCGACCAACGTGAGAGTTTATCTAGGACTAAGCGGAAAAACACAAAAGGCACTTGGAGAAGCTTTGGGCATTACCAAGAGTGCTATGTCCATGAAAATGTGTGGCAAAGTTGGATGGTCAGTAAGCGATCTTGTAACGACCGCCGATTTTCTAGGTGTCACGCCAAGCGCTCTAATGGATGACACAATTCTCAGCAAAGCCGAGGCTGGATATGCAAAATCGGCCGAGTATGGAGTTTTTGCCGAGAAGCCAGGTGCTTTGGTAGGTGCCGGCTCCCCCAGGTTCCTTGTCAGTCCCTTCAACCCCGACGCCCCGGTCGAGGGTGGAATCTCAGGTGCAGCTAAAGGTGCCTTGGCCGGTTTCGTGCCGTTCGGGGTCCCGTCCGGCTCGGGTTCCCCGTCCAGCCCCTCGAAGCATGACGGGATTGGGGTTTCCGGCCGGTCTCAAGCCCATGAGACACTTGGGACCATGACTACCATCATCATGCATACCTCCGAAGGTGACATCAAAATCAACCTGTTCGACGACGAAACCCCGGAAACCGTGGCCAATTTCCTCGGCCTTGCCACCGGCGAGAAGGAATGGATCGATCCGATGACCGGCCAGCCTTCCCATGAGCCGTTCTACAACGGTCTAACCTTCCACCGCATCATCAAGGATTTCATGATTCAGGGTGGCTGCCCGCTGGGCAACGGCACCGGCGGCCCGGGCTACGACTTCGACGATGAAATTGTTCCTGATCTGAAGTTCGACCACCCGTACCTGCTGGCCATGGCGAACGCCGGCCTGCGTCGTGGCATGGACGGCAAGATCCACGGCACCAACGGTTCCCAGTTCTTCATCACCACCGTGCCGACCCCGTGGCTCGACGGCCACCACACCATCTTCGGCGAGGTTGCGGATGACGATTCCAAGGCAGTGGTCGACAAGCTCGAAGCCGTGAACACCGATCGCATGGACCGTCCGACCGAGCCGGTCGGCATCGTGTCCGTGGAAGTGCTCAAGTAAGCGTTTCCCGCACAGCCGTACAATATAGGAAAGCCCCTCGATTGAGGGGCTTTCTTCATTTTATTTATAGAGGCGTTTGCTTGCAATCACCGGCTTATGTGATTCGTCAACATCACATTTTGCGCAGTCGCGGCTCCGCGGAATCCTTCGCGCCGGTGATGCGGTACACGTCGAACACGCCTTCGATTTTACGCACGGCGGCGAGCAGAGTGTTCAGATGCTGCGGATCGGCCATTTCGAAGCTGAATTGGCTGGTGGCCACGCGGTCGGTGCCGGTGGAAATCGAGCCGGAGATGATGTTCACGCCGTGGTCGGACAGCACGCGTGTCACATCGCTCAGCAGATGCGGACGGTCAAGCGCCTCGACCTGGATCTTGACCATGAACACGCCCTTGGTGCTGGTCCACTGCACATCCACCACACGTTCGGGCTGGCGTTTCTCCAGTTCGAGCATGTTCTGGCAGTCCACGCGATGCACGGACACGCCTTGGTTGCGGGTGATGAAGCCGATGATCTTGTCTCCAGGAACCGGCATGCAGCATCGGGCCAGCTTGACCCAGATGTCCCCCACGCCCTTGACGGAGATACCCAACGAGCTGGTGGTCTTCTTGGTACGCTCCACCTGCTTGAGCGGCAACGCCTCCTGCTCGACTTCCTCATCCACCTCGTCGCTGCCCGCGTCACGGACCAGATGCGAGATGACGTTCTGCGTGGAGATCTGGCCATCACCAATCGCCACGAACACGGCTTCCGCGTTGGCAAGGTTCAACTCGTCGGCGACACCCACCAATGCTTCCGGAGTCAGCAGCGTGGTGATTGGCAGGTTGCGCTTGCGCATGGCGCGCGTCAGCTCGTCACGGCCTTCCTCGACGGCTTCGGTACGGCGTTCCTTGCTGAACCATTGACGAATCTTGTTGCGTGCCTTCGGGCTCTTGGCGAAGCTCAGCCAATCACGCGACGGACCTGCGGATTCGGACTTGGATGTCAATATTTCAACGGTATCGCCATTCTCGAGCTTGGTATCAAGCGGCACCAATCGTCCGTTCACGCGCGCACCCATGGTACGGTGACCGACTTCGGTGTGCACCGCATAAGCGAAATCAATCGGAGTGGCTTCGGCGGGAAGCGAGACGATCTTGCCTTTCGGCGTGAACACGTAGACCTCTGCCGCGCCCAAATCCTCTTTGAGGGAGCCAAGGAATTCGTCGGAATCCGGCGTTTCGCTCGTCCAGTCGGCAAGTTGCTGAATCCATTTGAGGTTGTCGGCCTCGCTCAGCTCCTGGTTTTCGCCACGCTTGCGGTCGGACTTGTCAGGCGAGCTCAACGCGCGTCCGGCTTGGCCGTTCTCCTTGTACTTCCAATGCGCAGCGATGCCGAATTCCGCGCGGCGGTGCATGTCCCACGTGCGGATCTGAATCTCCACCGGCTTGCCGCCGGGGCCGACCACCGTGGTGTGCAGGCTCTGGTACATGTTGAGCTTCGGCATGGCGATATAGTCTTTGAAACGGCCGGGAACAGGGTTCCACCGCGCATGCACGGCACCCAACGCCGCATAGCAGTCCTGAATCGTGTCGACGATGATACGCACGCCCACCAAATCATAAATGTTGGCGAAATCGTGCCCGCGCACGATCATCTTCTGGTAAATGGAGAAGTAGTCCTTCGGACGGCCCGTCACATAGGCTTTGATGTGCTGTTCGTCGAGATCCTCATTGATTTCGGCGAGAATCTGCTTCAGGTACACGTCGCGTTGTCCGGCGCGACGGGCCACCAATACCACAATCTCGTTGTAGATCTTCGGATACAGAACCTTGAAGCTGAGTTCTTCCAACTCGGTTTTGATGGCGTTCATGCCAAGACGGTTGGCGAGCGGCGCATACACATCCAGCGTTTCACGTGCCTTTTTCTGCGCGTTCGACTGCTTGACGTAACGCCATGTACGGGCGTTGTGCACACGGTCGGCGAGCTTGACCACCAGCACGCGCACGTCGCGGCTCATCGCCACCACCATTTTGCGGATGGTCTCGGCCTGGGCGGAATCGCCGTATTCCATTTTGGAAAGCTTCGTGACGCCGTCCACCAGGCCGGTCACCGTGTCGCCGAATTCGGCGCGGCATTCGTCGAGCGTGTAGTCGGTATCCTCCACCGTGTCGTGCAGAAGGCCCGCTGCCACAACCAGCGGCCCCATGCCAAGATCGGCGAGGATCTGCGCCACTGCAAGCGGATGGATGATGTACGGCTCGCCGGATTTACGCCGTTGCGACGAATGCTGGTTGACGGCGCGCCGGTAGGCTCTCGCGAGAATGCTCATGTCCTCGTCGGGATGGTGGTATTCGCACATCTTGAGGATTGGTTCAAGCGGGTCAAGCGGATTCGTGCTGATCTCGCAGCCCAACATTCTGGCCGAACGAACCTCATGATCCATGTCGCTCATTTCGCTCCTCCTCGCTTGGAATGTACCCTATAGTACCCGCGCATCACCATATGACGGATGTATCCGGCCGCGTGTTGCACGGCCGGATACATCCTCGGTCTTTGTGTATTGCAGTCCCGTCAGGACGCAACGCCGGTTGATCCGAAGCCACGTTCCGCGCGGTCGGATCCGGGCAGGGTCTGCGCCTCGATGAATTTTGCCTCGACGTAGCGTTGGATGACCAGCTGTGCGATGCGGTCGCCCGGATGGAACGTCACGGCGCGTTCCGGATCGAGGTTGATCAACGGCACCTTGATTTCGCCACGGTACCCAGCGTCGATGGTTCCCGGCGCGTTAAGCACCGTGACGCCCTGCTTGACGGCGAGTCCCGAACGCGGATGCACCAGCGCCACATAGCCGGCAGGCAATGCGATTGCCACTCCCGTGGGCACCAGCGCCCGCTGGAACGGCTTCAACGTCACTTCTTCGGTGGTGCGCAGATCGGCACCGGCATCTCCGGCATGGGCGTAATGCAGCTGAGCCGGCTGCCCGGGATCCAGCGACTTTACCAGAACCTCGACGTTTTCCGGCTCGTTGTATGCCTCGTCGAACGCCATCAGGCCGCACACTCCTTGCATACCGGCTGTCCGTCGTCGGTAGTGTAGGCAAGCTGGCTGCGATGCTTCACCAGGAAGCATTCGGAGCAGATGAACTCGTCGCCCTGCATCGGAATGACGGTCACCGAAGCGTCCTCATTGCTCAAATCGGCGCCCGGCAGCTCGTAGTCTTCGGCAATGGCGTTCTCGTCATCGTCCATATCGTTGGAATTGTTCTGAGAACCCTTGCTCAAAGCCTGGAGCGACTCCTCGTCCTCGTCTTTGTTGCGCGGGGAATCATAATCCTGTGCCATCGAGATTCCTTTCGTCATCTATGGTGCTTATGCGCCATAGAATACATGACTTTTCCCCCGCTAGGATACACGAATTGAAATACTCGTAAAATCCGACACGTGGGGCACAATAGAATTAATAGAAAAATCTAAGGGAAAGTGGTGTGTTGTGCCTGAGAATGCGCTCGAAGATGCACGGTTCGATCATGTGAGTGAAACCGGTGAGCTCGTCTTTGTTTCAGGTGCCGGCAAATTCGCCGTCAAGGTCGATGAAGCGCTTGAAAGAGCCATTTTGGAGGCAAAACAGATTCGCACCGAAACCCAAGAGGAGCGTCAGCAGCAAGCGCCTTCCACGCTGCCGATCTCCCAAATCCAATCCTTGATTCGAGCCGGAGCCAATCCGACCCGCGTGGCGGAGCGATATTCGTTGAGCGAAGCGCTTGTTCGGCGTTTCTCGGCGGCGGTGGAAACCGAAAAGCAATATGCGATCGAACAGTTCCTGGCGGTTCCCGCGCCGAAGGAAAGCCGTGTGCGCACGCTTTCCGAACTGATCGAACGCACTTTCGCCGCAGCCCACGTACGGTTGGAGGATGTGCGGTGGAAGGCCACCAGACGCGGTTTGGAACCGTGGAAGATTACCGCGGAGTTCGATTCCGCAGGTCATGCCGCCCGTGCGGAATGGTCTTGGAACATGCATGACAACGCGGTCAACTGTCTGAACGCAACGGCACGCAAGCTCATCGGCGAGCAAGACACGCCGACGGAAGGACACACCGAGAAGCAGGTCGACCAGAATTTTCTCGCATCATTGAATTTGCCGGGCGATTCCGCACGTTCCGCACGTATCGAACAGACGGTGTCCGCTTGGAATGCTCCGGAACCGGTTGCACCACAAGCCACGAATATCAAGACCACCGTTGAGACTCAGTCATCGGCGACCGTTCCGCTGCCGAACCGTCCGGAAATCGCGACGACGCAGTACCCCGCCCCTTCAACGACGGAACCTGCCCAAAACTCGCAAAACACGCAATCCGCCGGCGAGCAGCAGTCCGATAAGTCCAAGACGGCATCATCCGATTCTCATAGTCAGAGCACCACCAAATCGAAGCGCCGTGCAGGACGCTCCGCAGTGCCGAGTTGGGATGAAATTCTGTTCGGTGACTGATTAGCGTTCCCTAACATCCCACGGCAACATCCGTTCAGACGTTCGGATCATTCGATCAAGCCACGTCAATCAGGCATGGAATATCAGATTCCATGTAGGTCAGCGACCCGTGCACGCTGGGCAGATGCATCGCCTTCTCCGCCTGTGTGCGGGAATCGACAATGGTGGTAGAGCCCGCAGCGGAGACGACCACATCGCCGATCATCGACTTGACGCGTTCATCGACTGGTCCGTAGACGCCTTCCTCGATTGCCTGCCGGCGGGTGCGCACCTGGGCGCGCTCCCCCAGCACGTCACGCCAACGAGCGGCGATGTCCTCCGGATTCTCGCCATCCTCGCCATAAAGCATGACACAGCGTGGTTCGCCGCCGACATTCGCGACGCCCCGCATCAGCTGGGGTTCGGACACTATGTCGATGCAGGCTTCCGGGTCGGCGGTTATCATGCCATGATCCGCCACGATGACGATCAGCGTGTTCTTCGGCACACTTCGACACAGCAAAGACAACTGGGCGTCGATACGCTCATATGTGCCGATCCACTTGTCGGAGTCCCAGCCGTAATTGTGTCCGATCTTGTCCGCGTCGCGCAGGTACACGTATGTCAGTCCGGGCGTGTTCGCCGCTTTCGCCGCGGTCATGATACGTCGGCGTGGATCGTCATTGGAGATGTAGTCGCTGCCACGCAACGCCGCCTGAGTCAACGCGGAGAACGCGAATTTCGGCAGTCCCGAACTGGTGACGCGAACGTCCTGTTCCGCCAATCGTTCGAATATGGTCGGCTGCTGTTGCAGTTTCAGCGGTGCGGGCGCGTTTTTGAAAGAGATGAGCTGGCAGATTTCGCCATTGTCGGGATTGAGCTGCGTATATCCCGTCATGCCGGTTAATCCGGGGCATGTGCCGGTACCGAACGTGGACATTGCGGCCACGGTGGTGCTGGGCATGCATGTGGCGATTGGCCGCTGGTTAACGCCATCCGCCATCAGCGACCGTAGATAGGGTGAATGCCCCAATCTCATATTGATGTTCCAATATCCGAGACCGTCCACCAGGACCACGACTGCCGAACGCGCGTCCGGCAGGCCAAGTGCCTCTTGGAGTCGTTTCGGATCGGCATGGATGGCCGTTGGAATCGGATGCCCGATGGCGCTGGAAATGGCGGGAAGTACCGAGGATAGGTGGAGAGCACCGCCGCGGCTGCCCTCATCCGGCAGTTCGTCGCCATATCGTGCCGGACTGGTCATGGCTAGCAGCTGGTCGATTTCGGGCACTTCAACACTCATGGCTCCCATTCAAGCACCGCGGCAGTACCAGCTGGTAATATTGCTAGGTTGATTACCATAACCTTTCCGTGAGGAGAACCACCGCATGGTGTCGCACCGCAAACCGGCAAAACCAGCCTTTGACCCGCGTACGGTCAAGGAGAACATCGTCGAAACGCCGTTGAACGAGGAAATGAGCAAGTCGTTCCTCGAATACGCGTATTCGGTGATTTACGCCCGAGCGCTGCCTGATGCCAGGGACGGTCTCAAGCCGGTGCAACGACGCATCATCTATCAGATGGGTCAGATGAGCCTCAATCCGGACCGGCCGTATATGAAGTCGGCGCGTGTGGTTGGCGAAGTGATGGGCAAGCTCCATCCGCATGGCGATTCCGCGATTTACGAGGCGATGGTACGTTTGGCGCAGCCGTTCGCGATGCGGCTGCCATTGGTGGACGGTCACGGCAATTTCGGTTCTCTCGATGACGGTCCCGCTGCTTCTCGTTATACCGAGGCTCGTATGGCGCCGGCCGCGTTGGGCATGAATGCCGATATCGCCGAAAATACCGTCGATTTCACGCCGAATTACGATAACAAGCTTCAGGAGCCGACTGTGCTGCCTGCCGCGATTCCGAACCTGCTGGTCAATGGTGGTTCCGGCATTGCCGTCGGCATGGCCACGAATATGGCCACGCACAATCTTGGCGAGGTGGTGGCTGCGGCCAAGCATCTTATGCGCCATCCCGACGCGACGTTAGAGGAGTTGATGCGCTACGTGCCGGGTCCGGATTGGCCGGGCGGCGGCGTGATTGTGGGCCGCAAGGGCATCCGCGAGGCGTACGAGACGGGTCGTGGCGCGTTGACCACGCGTTCCGTGACGCATATCGAAAACGTGACGGCTCGCAAAAAGGCCATCGTCGTGACGGAACTGCCGTTCATGGTGGGTCCGGAACGCGTGTTGGAACGTATTTCCGAAGGTGTGAAGAACCGTAAGCTGGACGGCATTTCCGGTGCCATCGATCTGACTGACCGGCATAACGGCACGCGCCTCGTCATCGAAATCAAAACCGGGTTCGATCCGAACGCGGTGCTGGCGCAGCTGTTCAAACACACGCCGTTGCAGGACAATTTCACCATCAACAATGTGGCGTTGGTCAATGGCCGTCCGCACACCATGGGATTGAAGGAAATGCTTCAGGTGTGGGTGGACCATCGTCGTGTGGTGATCCGCCGACGCAGTGAATTCCGCAGGAAGAAGGCGCTTGAGCGGCTGCACTTGGTGGAGGGCTTGCTGCTCGCCATGGTGGACATCGATGAAGTCATTCAGGTGATTCGCTCTTCTGATGATGCCGAGGCCGCGAAAACAAAGCTTATCGCCGTATTCGATCTGGATGAGATTCAGGCACAGTACATTCTTGACTTGCGGCTGCGCCGTCTGACCAAGATGAGTCGTATCGAGCTTGAGGCGGAACGCGACGACCTGAAGCGGCGTATCGAAGAGCTTGAACGCATTCTTGCTTCCGATGAGGCGCTTGACGGCGTGGTCATTGACGAAATGGATGACGCCGTGGCCAAATACGGCACTCCCCGGCGCACGGTGCTGCTGGATGAGGATGAGGAAGGCAATTTGACGCCTGTTGTGGCGCATGGCGATGATGGCGTCTCTGCAAACGCGATGGCTGCCGCGCGCGCCGCCGCGACCGTATCCTCCGCAGCAGCCGATGTCGCCGCAGCCGCAAAGGCCGCAAAGAAGGCCGGCGATGAGAATGCCACCGCATCGGCTCTGCAGATTGATGACGAGCCGTGCGCGGTGATGCTGTCCGCCACGGGCCTGATCGCACGCACTTCCGAGGATGCGGTGGAACGTTGGGAGAATCGTTCGGCTTCCGACGGACGCGCCAAGGATGATCAGATCGTTTCGATGTTCCGCACGTCCACACGTTCCTCATACGGCTTGGTTACTTCAGCGGGTCGTCTGGTGCTGGCCCATGTGGTCGAATTGCCGAAGGTTTCCGCGGATGGGCCGCTCAGTGTCACGGGTGGTGTGAAGGCCGAGGAACTGCTGGGCATGACGGAGAACACCGATCCGATCCGCGGCGAACGGGTGATTGCTGCGATTGACATGCCGTCCACGGATGACGACGGTCAGCTTGTTCCTTTGGCGTTGGGCACCCGCAACGGCGTGGTCAAGCGTTGGAACCGTGAATCTCCGACCACAATGGATTCGTGGAGCGTCATCGATTTGAAGGATGATGACGAAGTGCTTGCCGCTGCCGAAGCCCATGATGAGGATCGTCTGGTGTTTGTGTCCACCGATTCCTCGTTGTTGACGTTCGAAGCGAAGAATGTGCGTCCGCAGGGCCGTACCGCTGGCGGCATGGCGGGCATTCGTCTGGCTGAGGGGTGTTCGGCGGCCGCGTTCGCGGTGGTGCCTGATGGCAAGGTGACATGGAATTACGAAGAAGGCGAGAATGGACTGTTCTCCGCTTCCGGAGCAGTGGTGTTGACGGTTGCCGGCGATTCCGAAGCGTTGCCTGGCACTGAAAACGGTGCCGCGAAGGTCACGCCGTTGGAGATGTATCCAACGAAGGGCCGTGGTACGGGTGGCGTGCGTTCGCAGCGATTCCTCAAGGGGCAGGATACGTTGATTCTCGCGTTCGTGGGCGCGTATCCGTTGCATGCTTCCACGCAAAGTGGCGCTCCTGTGGAATTGCCGAAGCCTGATATGCGACGCGATGGTTCCGGTACGGATCTGTCGGCGCCGATTGCGGTGGTCGGCTGATTCGACGAAATCGATTGGCGGGGCTCTGGACTGGTTCTTCTTCCGGTTCAGGGCCTTCCCGTTTTGCGCACTTGGGCTGCCAGGTTGAATGAGCAGGCTAGGTGAAAGTGCCTCCGGCTTGGTTCAGCCATATAGCTTCATGCCTTGTGGACTGTCCACGAACCCGGCAGCATGCAGCAAACGTCTGTATTCGTTGCGTTCCTTCAATGATTCACCGTTCATTTCGGCGAAGCTGACGCTGCCCTTGGACTGATGCTGCAATGCATAGGCAAGTTCCGTACATGCCGGCTGCAATATTCGCTCGTCATCGGTGAAGCTGACGATTCTGTGGCTTTTCGGCACGGCGAACAGCACCGGCATGCCGTGGTCGAGCACGATGACCGATTCCGCTCTGCGCGCCGGTTTCATATGGTGTTGTTCGGGCCATGTGATCGCGGAGCCTGTCAGATTGGCCGGGTCGGTCACGTCGAGCGCCACGCAGGATTGGCTGCGCGCCTCGTCGTCGCCGCGCAAGGCGTCCACTGTGTCACGTCCGGCGAATTGGGCCGCTCCGAATCCTTTGACGAACATGCCTCTGACCAGATTGCCGTGTTCCTCCATACGTTTGAGTACCGGGTATAGTCCGGAGAATCCGCCTGCGACCTGCTCCTTGTCGATTAGCGGAGCGGCGATCACGCCATATCGGTCGAGCAGCGATTCGATCAATGCGATGTCGTATTCCTCGATGCCGGCTGTTGGTTTGCCGGCGGTATCGTCCGTTTGGTCCGGTATCGCCATTGGACTGGTCCGGGACGAGTCGACCGCGGACCATAATCCACCGAGCGTCGCCGGTGTCGAGACGTGGATCCGTACGCGTCTGCGTGCGGCAGTGCGTGGCGCGCGCGCTGAAACCGTGCCTTGAGCCAAGGCCCGAACGGGAGCGAATGAACTGTTCGTCACTTTGCCTTGCCATACCAAGGACCACAAGGCTTCCTCGAACTGGCTTTCGCCCCATGCGGGAAGGATGATTTCCCCTGTTTCAGGATTCACGTTGACTTCCGCATGTTCCTGCCAGATGGCTTTGGCGGCCGTGGAAAGCTGCCGCGCATGGAAGGCTCCCCCATTCGATAATGCGGCAAGTATCGTCTCCGGCACGGTCATGGTTCCGGCACTATAGGCATTGTTCTGCGATTGTTCGCCGGGTTTCGTCAGCAGCCGTGAATCAGCTGGATGGAATGCGATGCCGCCGGCTTCCTTGGCGTTGGAACCATTGATTTTGGAGCCGACCCATACCACGTCTCCGGATGCGAGCAATTCGTCCAACATACTCGGTTGGTAGTCGCGAACGCGTGCGGGGAAGACCGAGGATTCCCAAACGGAGGCGTTGAGGTATATGCCTTCAAGCTGTTCGATCACACGCATCAGCCCGTCGACGCCTTCATATCGGGCGCCACCCACAGGTCCGACGCCTTGTCTGTCCAACAGGAACGCCTGATAGACGGCCGGTTCCACCGGCTTGATGGCTTTGCGTGCCTTGGCAAGCGAAAGCGCGCGGATACGCCGAAACACGTCTTTGTGGAGCCATTGCTGGGGCGTTTGCCGAGGTGACCGTTCCGATGCTGAATCATCGGAACCATTGGCGTCCGCTCCGGCCGCATCATCGACGAAATGGCCTTTCAGCAGTTCGCCTTTGGCATGTAATTCATCCAACATGCGTACGCCTTGGACAGCGTCCAATCCCAGTTCGGCGATCATCTGATCCGCGGTGAATGGGCCATGCGTTTTGGCATATCGCGCCACACGGCCGGCAATGTCGGTCTCGTCCAAATCGTTCCAGAACGTCCGTCCGGCAAGCTCCTTCCCAACCTGCGCGATGACGTCGGCATCCAACAGCGAAGCCATGTCCGTGGCGCCCAGAAGACGTTCCAGCACTTCCGGGTCCATGGATAGCAGTTGCGTGCTGCGTTCGGCTTGCGGCACGTCGTATTGGTACATGACCGCGCCCACGTATCCGAACAGCATGTTTTCCGCGAACGGCGACGGCGTTTCCGTGACGGTCTCGCTCAAAGAGATGACGCCGGAGCGTAATCCGGACATCACATGTTTCAGCGCGGGCAGATCGTACACGTCCTGTAGGCATTCGCGTGCGGTTTCCAACAGCAACGGGAAGTTCTTCCGAGTTCGGGCGGCGTTGAGCAGTTGCGCCGCGCGCAGCCGCTGCTGCCATAAGGGGACGCGTCTGCCGGGGTTGGCGCGTGGCAAGAACAGCGATCGCGCCGCGCATTCTCGGAATCGTGCGGCATACAGCACGCTTTCGCCGACTTGTGTTTCGATGATGCGTTGCAGCTCTTCCGTGTCGAACAGCAGCAGCTCGCGGATCGGCAGGTTGCCGTCGCCGTCCGGGAGGCGGATGATGATGCCGTCGTCGGCCGCGTATACCTGCCCATCGAACCCGTATCGTCGTTTGATACGTGTGGTGATGGCCATGGCCCATGGTTCGTGCACGCGTCTGCCGTATGGCGAGTGGACGATCACACGCCAATCGTCTTCTTCATCCTGGCAGCGTTCGACGACCAGCTCACGGTCGTTGGGAATCGTTCCCGTGGCGGCGCGCTGTTCGGCAAGCAGGTCGGCAAGATTGCCGATGGCGTTGTCATCCAATCCGTCACGACGTAGACGTGCGATTGTTGTCGTGTCGAATCGGCTGGTCTTGTCTCCTGCGATGCCATCCGAGACTTCCGCGCGTAGTCCTTGCGCCATATCGCGTATGAATCGGCCTTGGGATCGTCCGAATGCCGCGTCCCGCCCGTCGCCTTCGCCATGCCAGAACGGCAGTCGGGCGGTACGCCCTGGAGCAGGAACCACCACCACACGGTCCCGGGTGATTTCCTGGATCTGCCAGGTCGATGTGCCGAGGGTGATGACGTCTCCGACCCGGGATTCGTACACCATTTCCTCATCCAGCTCCCCCACTTTGCGTGGGCCCGGTCCGGAGCCTTCTTCGGGAAGCACCACGGTGTAGGTTCCTCGGTCGGGTATGGTGCCTCCGCTGGTCACGGCCAGTCGTTGAGCGCCAGGGCGCGCGGAGATGAGACCCGCCTCTTCGTTGTATTGCAATGGAGGTCGGAAGGCGGAGAAATCCTCGCCGTTGTAGGCACCGGTCATCATGCCCATCACAGCATCGAACATGGTTCTGTCGAGATCTTCGAATGGCGCGGCCTTGCGCACGGTCACGTACCAGTCGTCTGGTTTCAGATCATCCATCGCCGCGGCGGCGACGGTTTGCTGGGCAAGCACGTCCAAGGGGGTGCATGGAATGGTCAGTGTTTCGATGTCTCCGGAGCGCATGCATTCGATGCTTGCGGCCGTGCCGATGATTTGCTCTCGTGTAATCGGGTAGAACAGTGCATGCGAGACTCCCCCGACCTTGTGGTCGGCGCGCCCCACCCGCTGCAATCCCGAGGACACGGACAATGGCGGTGCGATCTGGATGACCAGATCCACTGAACCCATGTCGATGCCGAGTTCAAGGCTCGATGTGGCGACCACGCAACGCAATTGGCCGCGTTTGAGCTGCTCTTCGATCTGTTTGCGCCGGTCTTTGGAAACGGAACCATGATGCGCCATGGCGATCGCGTCGGCGTCCGCATGCGAGGAGACCAGCATGGTGGTGGATCCGACCACGGAATCGTAGTGTTTGGCGAAGCCTTCATGGCCTTCCGGGGAGCCCAGATCCGGATACGGCTGGGTGGAATCACTGGCTGTGGACTCCGGCTGGGATGCGTTGTCCGACACACTCAAGTCCGTTCGGCCAAGCCTACGGTCGGACAGCGCATCCCGCCCTGCGTCCGCTTTGACGGCGGTTTCAGACCCAGTTTTCCGGGATGTGCGCAATTGCGCATACAGGTCGTTGAGCCGTGCGGTGAGTTTTTCCGCAAGGCCACGGGAGTTGACGAACACGAGGGTGGTGTGGTGTTTCAGCACTTCGTCAAGCACGCTGCGTTCGATGGCCGGCCATACCGAACCTCCGGTCGAAACCCGTGAGGTATGTTCGTCTCCCCCGACCGAAGTCAGTCCTTTACGTTCCGCCAATGCCTCCATGGCAGGGCTCACCCCGGAAATATGCGTGGTATGGCGGTTCGGAAGTTTCACGGCGCCTGCCCGCCGCCCGGCGTCGTCGGAGACGGGATCGCGCATGGCCGAAAGCGGTTCCACCACTTTCAGATCCATGTCGGGGTGCGATTCGGGTCTGATGACGCGTACCGGCCGCGTGCCGCCAAGGAAACGTGCGGCTTCGGCCGGCGGTTCCACAGTGGCGGAAAGCCCGATGCGTTGGACAGACCGGCCGGCAAGGCTTTCCAATCGTTCCAAGCTCAGCGCCAGGTGCGCGCCACGTTTGGAGCCCGCGATGGCGTGCACTTCATCCACGATAACGGTATCAACGGCGGAAAGTATCCGTCGCGCCTTGGAGGTGAGCAGCAGGAACAGCGATTCTGGCGTGGTTACGAGGATATCCGGCGGATGGCTGACGATTCTGCGCCGTTCCTGCGGCGTGGTGTCGCCGCTTCGTATGCCCACGCTGACTTTCGGCGATGGCAATCCCATCGCCTCGCACTGTCCGACGATGCCAGCCAATGGCGCTTGGAGGTTCTTGGCCACATCCACGCCCAGAGCCTTCAATGGCGAAATATACAGGACCTTGACGCCGCGGACGGGTTTACGTTTCTTGGCATTGCAATCGGATTCAGCCGTGCCGTCCCCACCGCCGGACGTCCGCAATAAGTCATCGCCCTCCTTCGTCATCAGACGGTCGATTGCGGAAAGGAAGGCGCACAATGTCTTGCCGGAGCCGGTGGGCGCCACCACCAACACGTTCTCGCCGGAGCGGATGGCCGGCCATGCCAAACGTTGCGCCTCCGTCGGAGCATTGAACGCATGCTTGAACCAGGCATTGGTAGCCTCCGAGAACAAGTCCATGCATTCGTACATACGTTCGATTATGGCATCGCCTTCAGACATCATCCACAACCGGCGGAAAGCTCGTCATCCACCGTCGTCGGCTCATTCGAGCACACCACCCGGCTGACACATTCGAGCGTCTCACATATGGCGTCGTCAGGCGGCCGCACAGTCGCCGCACTTGCGGCGCAAAGTCTCATGCATGGCGACCATCAGCGCCAGGAACACCACCAGATAGAACGGGAACAGGTTGACCGAAACATGTTGCGCGATCAGCCCGAACAGCGGCGGCATGCACATCGATCCCACATAGGCGCAAGCCATCTGCATGCCGACGATGGCCTGGGACTTGTCCTTGCCGAAATAGGTCGGCGTGGAGTGGATGACGCATGGATAGATCGGCGCGCATCCCAGGCCGATGACCATCAGTCCCGCGATGGTGCCGATGTGATGCGGCAGCGGCAGCAGCATGATGATGACACCCGTCAATACCAGGGCCTGACCGAGGCGGATCATAGACGGATCGCTCAATCTCATGGTGAGGAATCCGCTTGCGAGACGCCCGACGGTGATGCCGATACAGAACAGGCTTCCCCACATGGCGGCCGTGGTCTTATCGATGCCCTTGCCGAGCACCATATAGCTGCTGGCCCACAGCATGGCGGTGGATTCAAGCGCGCAATAGCAGAAGAACATGACGAGGATCTCGCGTGCGCCACGAATCGCGAGCACGCCACGGATACCGAGCGGCTTACGCGGTCCGTCACCCTCAGTTGTCTCTTCGGTGTCTTGTGCGGTGCGTGTCTTCCACAGTGGCAGGCTGAAAACCAGTACCGCGGTAAGCGCTATCTGCAGGATGGAGATGTACCGGTATCCCCACGACCAGCCTTGACCCGCGCCCAATGCATACGCCATGATGTACGGGCCAAGCAGCGTGCCCAATCCCCACATGGCGTGCAGCCAGCTCATGTGACGGCTTTCATAGTGGATCGCGACATAGTTGTTCAACGCGGCGTCGACGCCGCCTGCTCCCAATCCATAAGGAATCGCGAACAACAGCAGCATCCAGTAATTCGGCGCGATCGAGAAACCGAACAAAGCGAACGCCGTCAATGCCACGGATACCACAGTGACCTTGCCCGCGCCGAATCGCAAAGTCATTCGATCGGACAGCAACGCGGACACAATGGTGCCCGCCGAAATGGTCATGGAAATGCCACCCTCCCAGGAAACAGGCGCATTCAAATCGGTGCCCATCGTCGGCCAGGCGGCCCCGAGCACGGCATCCGGCAAGCCCAGACTGATGAAAGCCACATAAATCACGGCAAGCAGCAGATTAGCCATGAATCAGCTCCTTTGATGGTTCCATGGACGCGATGGTCCGAATTCGTCATACAGTTTACCCGCAGTTACCTACCAAACGGTAACTAGCGATTTGCGGTACCGATTCAACGTCTGATTCCGGTCGAAGCATGATTCGGTCTTGTTTTCGGTCCTGTTCCAAGAAGCGAGCAGGCGTTGGTTCCGGCAAAAAATGCGGAAGGCGGGTTTCGACGGAACGGAACCTACCTCCCATGCAATCAAGATCAGGTGTCGATCTTGGAACGGTCGAAATCGTCGGCGTTCTCCACGATGAACGCCTTGCGCGGCGGCACGTCATCACCCATGAGCAGGCTGAAGATGTGGCTGGCCTGTTCGGCGTCCTCCATGCGGATACGGCGCAGCATACGGGTGCGCGGATCCATGGTGGTATCGGCCAGCTGGTCGGCGTCCATCTCACCCAAACCCTTGTAACGCTGGATGTCCTCGTTGTAGCCGATGTGCTTTTTATCAAGCTCGGCGAGTTTGCCTGCCAACTCATCATCGGAATACGTGTAGATGTACTCGCCCTTATGCGTACCCGTCAACGCGATACGATGCAGCGGCGGCACGGCGGCATACACATGACCGTATTCGATAAGCGGCCGCATGTACCGGTAGAACAGCGTCAGCAGCAGGATGCGGATGTGCGCGCCGTCGACATCGGCATCGGTCATCATGATGATCTTGTTGTATCGGGCCTGTTCGATGTCGAAGCTTGCGCCGGAGCCTGCGCCGACCACCTGGATGATGGCTGCGCATTCCTTGTTGGACAGCATCTGCGCGAGCGATGCCTTCTGCACGTTGAGGATTTTGCCTCGAATCGGCAGCAACGCTTGGAAACCGGAATTACGGGCGGCCTTGGCTGTGCCCAATGCGGAATCACCCTCGACGATGAACAGTTCGGCTACATCGTCATTGCCGGGCTGGCAGTCGGACAGTTTCGGCGGCATGGACGCGGATTCAAGCGCGTTCTTACGGCGTGTGACTTCCTTGGTCTTGCGCGCCTGCACGCGGGCATGCATTTCGCCGACGATTTTCTCCAGCACGCGGCCGGACTGTTCCTTGTAACCGCGTTTGGAGCCGGTAATCATCTCACCGAACTGCTTATCGGTCATTCTGGAGACGATCGGCTTGACTTGCGCGGTGCCGAGCACGTCCTTGGTCTGGCCTTGGAACTGCGGTTCGGCGATGCGGACGGTGACGACGGCCACCAGACCGGCGAGAATGTCGTCACGTTCCACCTTCATATGGGAATCCTTGAGATTCACCTTGAGTTTGCGCGCGTTGTCCTCGATGGCCTTGCGCACCTGCTTGGTGATGCCTTGGAGGAAGCCGTCCACGTGCATGCCGCCGCCGGGCGTCTCCACCACGTTGACGAAGCTGCGCATGGTGGTGTCGTAGCCGTTGGTCCATCGCATGGCGATATCGACTGCGCAATCACGCGTCACCTTCTGCGCATGCAGTTCACCATCGTCTCCGACCGCCTGCGTTTCTTCAACATACGTGTCCTCGCCGGCGATGCGCCAAATATCGGAGACCGCTTCGCCTTTGGACAGGAAGTCGACGAAATCCTTCACGCCTCCGGTATGGCAGAATTCTTCGACGCGCGCATGCGGATATTTCGGCTGCACGGGTTGGGAAACGGTTTCCTGCGATTGCGTGGCAGCATCGTTTTCTTGCGATTCGGCTGATTCATCAGCTTCGGCTGAATCCTCCTGCAGTATGTCGGCAGAGGTTCCGATATCATCCGTTTCAGCGGACGTGTTCTCTTCCGTCACCTGTTCGATGACATTGTCATCGACTTCCAGCATTTCGTCAATGGACTCGTCGCCGGTTTCGGGAATGTTCTCGTCGATGACGGTGATTTTCAGCCCTGGCACCAGGAAACTGGTCTGCCGTACACGGTCGATGAGCTGGTCATAGCTGAATTCAGCGGTGTCGTTGAAAATCTCCGGATCCGCCCAATAGCGGATGCGGGTACCCGTGGTCTTCGGACTGACTTTGCCGATGATCTCAAGTTCGGTGGGACGATTCTTGCGCGTCTTCTTGAATGGCGAATCGGGAGACGGGTGTTCCGGATCAACGTCGGAATACACTCCGGGGTGGCCCTGATGGAAAGCCATGTGGTGGGTTTTGCCGTCACGATCCACTTCCACGTCGAGACGGGAGCTCAATGCGTTCACAACGGATGAGCCGACACCATGCAGACCGCCGGAAGCGCCATACGAGGAATTGCCGAATTTGGCGCCGGCATGCAGCTTGGTCAGCACCACTTCCACGCCGGTGAGCTTGGTTTTCGGCTCCACGTCCACCGGAATGCCTCGGCCATTGTCCGCCACTTCAACGGAACCATCGTCATGCAAGGTCACGATGATGTGGTTGCAGGCTCCCGCAAGAGCCTCATCGACGGCATTGTCGATGATCTCCCACAGGCAGTGCATCAGGCCCTGGCTGTCGGTCGTGCCGATGTACATGCCCGGACGTTTGCGCACCGCATCCAAGCCTTCGAGCACGGTAAGACTCTCAGCACCGTAATTATCCTTAGCCATGTTCCCTTTCAATTGTCGCCTTACAAGACATGAAGTCGAGAAACCCTGCGTTCATGCCGGTTTCTCGACTTCATTTACTCGCGTCTGATTACTATCACTGGTCCAGGAAGTCGCGCAGCGTCTGCGAACGGGACGGATGGCGCAGCTTGGACATGGTCTTCGATTCGATTTGGCGGATACGTTCGCGCGTCACGCCATACACACGTCCGATATCATCCAGCGTCTTCGGCTGGCCGTCCTCCAAACCGTAGCGCATCTTGATGACGCCAGCCTCACGCGGAGACAGCGTTTCAAGCACCTGCTTGAACTGCTCCTGCAACAGCGAGAAGGCGACGGCATCGGACGGTGCGATGGCGTCGGTGTCTTCGATCAGATCACCGAACTCGGAATCGCCATCCTCGCCCAGCGGCGTGTGCAGGGAAATCGGCTCACGCCCGTACTTCTGCACTTCCTGCACCTTCTCGACCGGCATGTCGAGCTCACGGGCCAGTTCGTCCGGCGTAGGTTCACGGCCGAGGTCCTGAAGCATCTGGCGCTGCACGCGGGACAGCTTGTTGATGACTTCCACCATATGCACAGGCACACGAATGGTGCGGGCCTGATCAGCCATGGCACGGGTGATGGCCTGGCGAATCCACCATGTGGCGTACGTGGAGAACTTGAAGCCCTTCTTCCAGTCGAACTTCTCTACGGCACGAATCAGACCAAGATTGCCTTCCTGAATCAAATCGAGGAACAGCATGCCACGGCCCGTATAGCGCTTGGCAAGAGAGACCACGAGTCGAAGGTTGGCTTCCAGCAGATGGTCCTTGGCGCGCTTGCCGTCGTTCGCGGCCCACTTCAGTTCACGCCGGCGCTTGAAATCCATCTTGTCGGATTCCGTGTCCAGCAGATGTTGGGCGTACAGACCGGCCTCGATGCGTTCGGACAGGTCGACTTCCTGTTCGGCGTTCAGCAGGTTCACTCTGCCGATCTGCTTCAGGTAATCCTTGACCGGATCTGCGGTGGCGCCGGCTGCGATCACACGACGCTTCGGATTGCCGGACGGCGTCAGATTGTCGTCGTCATCATCGTCACGCACCACGAAAGCGCCTTTTTCCTTGGGCTCTTCCGGCTTTTTGCGCTTGTCTTCGTCATCGTCTTCCAGTTCGGAATCGTCATCCTCGTCGATATTGTCCTCGTCGAGGTCGTCATCCTCCCCTTCGTCGTCCACGTCATCAAGGTCATCGTCGAAATCATCAAGATCGGCATCCTCGACGGGATCGTCTTCAGGAGCGTCCTGCTCGATCAGGTTCTCTTCTTCTTCCGCTTTCTTGCTTTTCTTGGCGGCGGAGGTCTTCTTCGCGGCCGTCTTGCGCGACGTCTTCGTAGCGGCCTTTGAGGACTCGCCCTTCTTGGCAGCAGGCTTGCGCGTGGAGGCCTTTTTTCCGGAGGTGGTCTTTTCGGTCAGATCAGTCTGTTCCGTATTTACCGTCGTTTCCTTGGTGGCCAAACTTATCCTCCTATTGATCCCGCCGGAAGCGTATACCATATGGACCCACTTCTGGCAAGGGCAAATCGTCAACTATGTGAGTTAACCATCTTGCAAGGACGATTATTCCCGCGTGTTGAGCTCACCATGCGCAAGTACCGCTTCCTTTCGGCGTGTTGCTCTATGTCTCTTCGGCCCATACCGGTCCGATATGACGATGCGCCGCGGAGCAGATGATCGCCGCGAGCGAACAATTCTCATCCAACGCGAGCGCACGCATCGCGCACAGCATGGCGCGCTCATCGCCCATCCACCACAGCACATAACTGATGATGGCCAATGGCTGCACATGATACCGTTCGGGGACCATCCCGATGATGTCGAACATCATGTTGACGCCGTTGTCGCAACGTTTCGTGTCGGGTTTTCTTGATGCGTCACGGAACGATCCGTTGAGGGATTCCTCCAGATGACGCGTGTTGCCGGGAAGTGTCGGATTGGCCATGAATCCCATGAGAAAGTCACGTGACGAACGTCGTTCATCCACGATGATGGAGACCAGCAGCGCGTCACGCACCGCCATGGTCTGCTGCATGGCGATGGCAAGTGCTCCCGCACCGTTTCTAGACAGTCTGCATTCTGGCGATGAATCGTCATCTCCCGACGATTCATCGGCCAGCTCATCCATCCATTCCGAGAATGGCTCCTGCAGGAAATCGCGTATGCTCTCCGCCATGCCCAGCGATTTGCAATCCTCCACCAATTGGTCTTCAAGCCGTTCCATCTCGGCTTCGCATATCGGCATGGGCTCGTCGATCGTCTTCATGTCTCGTCCTCCTTGGCGTATCGGAGCGGTCGCTTGATGCAGGCCGCTTTGTTGGAACTATGCATCATCCGGCAATGCAATGAGGCGTTTCGGGACCCCTGTGGTCGGAGAACGTGAAGCTCGGCGTGTCACGAAACGTCCGGCACCGTCTCACCCGCTGCAATCATTATGTTTTCCTCTTGTCGAATGTGTGTGGATAACCTTGACCCATGACTAGCTCTTCCGATTTGGAACAGATTGAAACGCGCACGCTCTCGCTGGTAAGGGATTTTTCGTTCCTGCATGCGGACGATCCGGTGGCGAATTCCTGCAAAGCCGTCGCTGATGCGGTGGCGCAGCAGGCGGTCACGTCAAGTGAGGGCGGCAAACGTCTGCGGGCGTTGCTGACGTTGGATGCGTTCCGTGCGTTCGCGCCGCAGGATGTGGCGGAACGTGATATGGATGCGGTGTTGGATCTGGCATGCGCGATCGAAGTGTTTCAGACCGGCGCGTTGGTGCATGACGACATCATCGACGATTCCGATCTGCGCCGTGGCAAGCCGTCCGCTCATCGTGCGCTTGCCACGGATACCCATAGTGATGCCATCGGCCATGGTTTGGGCATCATGTTGGGTGATATGCTGGCCACCGCGAGCGTGGATATCGCCAATAAAGCGGCTTGCCGGCTTGGCTCCGGATCTTCCGTGGTGTCGGCCTTCCTGAATATGCACCGTGAAGTGGAAATCGGCCAAGTACTCGATTTGGCCGTGGAACTCAATACGTTAGACGATCCTGAAGAGCTGGCGTCGGCCTCTTTGAATGTCTTCCGTTGGAAGACCGCCAGTTATACCACTATCGCACCTTTGGAATTCGGTATGCTTGCCGCCGGCCTCGCCCCTGCGGACGCGCGCAGGCTCGCACTGGCGATTGGATTGCCTCTTGGTTTGGCGTTCCAGCTCGCGGATGATCTTCTGGACGTCATCGGGTCGAGCCGCAATACCGGCAAACCGGTGGGCGGTGATATCCGTGAAGGCAAACGCACGGTGTTGCTGGCCGATGCGATTGAGGCTGCCGGCGATGTCGAACGACGTGAACTCATCGACATGTGGGAAGCCGAATCACGTGACGAGGCACATGTTAGGCGTGCCATCGCATTGTTCGAGTCCACTGGTGCCATCGCACGTTCCAAGGAACGGATCGCCGGTCTGTGGCTCGAGTCGAAGGCCGCCATCGAAACGCTTGAACTATCGCAGGATCGCAAAGACATGCTTACCGAAGCATGCGCACGTTTCGTACCGATTGTGCGGGAACAGGGCTGATGCCGCCGCACTGTGAAAGACCCGTGTTCATCGCATCTTCCGCAAACCATTCCTTGTAGACTACAAGTGAACACATCTTTGTCGCGAAACGTTTTTTGAAGAAGGAATCGTACCGATTAGCCATGAGCGAAGCCCAGCATGCCCCCGAAGGCCAGGTCATCGAAGGCCGGTACCGAGTCGTCAGCAGAATCGCCGATGGCGGCATGGCCACGGTGTATCAAGCTGTTGACGAGCGTCTGGGACGCACCGTCGCCATTAAGATCATGCACACGCAGCTGGCACAGGGCCCACAACGCGACCAGTTCGTGGAACGTTTCCATCGCGAGGCCCGTTCCGCAGCAGCAATAGCCAATCCCCATATCGTGCAGGTGTATGACACTGGTGAGTTCGATGGACTGGATTTTCTTGTCATGGAGTACGTGCATGGCGTGAACCTGCGGTACGAAATGAACCAGCAAGTCACGTTCAGCGTTCGTGAGACGCTACGCATAGTCGGTGAGACGTTGGACGGCTTGGCTTCGGCGCATCGCGCAGGCGTGGTGCACCGCGATATCAAACCGGAGAATATTCTGCTCAATGACCGAGGACATGTACAGATCACCGATTTCGGTTTGGCCAAGGCGATGTCGCAGGCCACGCTGTCTTCCACCGGCATGCTGCTGGGCACGGCCGCCTATCTGGCGCCAGAAATGATTCAGCACAATCAGGCAACGCCGCAGGGAGACCTGTATTCCGTAGGCATCATGGCTTGGGAGATGCTGGCCGGCAAGGTGCCGTTCACCGCGGACAATCCGGTGACGCTGGTGTTCAAGCACGTGCATGAGGATGTGCCGGATATCACGACCGCTTGTCCGGGCATCAATGCAGGCGTGGCCGCATTCCTCGCCCGTCTTACGGCGCGCGCGGTCGAGGACCGTCCCCAGGATGCGTCCGTGGCATTCGACGAATTGCAGCAGTTGCAATCGAACCTCACCATCGACGACTGGCAATACCGTCTGTCAGCTGTTTCCCCGGCCGCAAACAATGCCGCCGACACCATGCCCGGCGATGGCACCCGGCAGATGCCGCTACCGCCCGCTCCCCCAGCACCGCCTGTGCGTCAGAACGACGATCGTACACGACAGTTCAATCCGGAAAACCCGAACAAAACCACCGTCATGCCGGCGCAGCAGGCAGATCCGGAGGCAACCACCCGCTTGGCTTTGGAAAAGAACGACGTCTCCGCCAACAACGTTCCAGCTTCCCCCTCGAACGGTCCGGTCAGTGGTGGACAGCCGAAACGCAGTGGCAAGCGTGCACCTGTCATCATCGCCGTCGTAGCAGCCATCGTGCTTGCCTGCGCAGGCGGTGGAGGCTATGCCTGGTGGTATTTCCGAGGACCGGGCAGCTACTGGACCATGCCTCAGCCGGCAGATCTCACATGTTCCGATTCGGAGCCCTGCCGTATTTCCAACATCAAATGGAACGCCTATGAGGAACTGCTGAAATTCTCCAACATCGAGTACGAAGAGACCGAGGCGTTCAGTGATTCCGTCAAGGCTGGCAATGTCATCTCCACCGACCCGGAGAATGTCGGTTCGCATGTGAGCAAACGTCATCATCAGAAGGTCAAGGTGGTAGTGTCCAAGGGTATTAAGCAGGGCACTGTTCCCACAGACATTCTCGATGCCACCAGTGCGAACGGCAAGGATCCGATCAACGCGTTGAAGCGTGCCGGCTTCGACAACATCGAACAGACTCCGGCCAATGATGACGCGTATTCCATGGACGTACCTCAGGGCGCGTTGCTTGATTTAAGCGTGGATCCCGGCGCGACTCTGCCCCATAACGCGAAGATTACCGTCACGCTGTCCCAAGGACCGAAACCGGTTACCATGCCGGACGTCGTGGGCAAATCGAAGGATGAGGCGCAGCAGACGCTTGATGCGCTCAAGCTCACCGTCAACTGGACCGAGCAATTCGATGACAAGATTCCGCAAGGACAGGTGATTTCCGCTTCCGCGAAGACCGGAGACGAGTTGCACTGGGGCGATAGCGTCAATGCGGTGGTGTCGAAGGGACCGGAAACCGTAACGCTGCCGAATTATGTCGGACAGAAAGCCGCCGCTGCCAAAGCCGCATTGGAGAAGCTGGGATTCAGTGTGAAGATCAGCTCGCAACTGACACTTGACTCCAGTCAAGACAAGAAGGTCGCTTCGCAGGATCCGGTAGGAGGCACCGAGGTGCGACTGCGTCAGGAGGATGGCACGCCGAATACCGTCACCTTGAAAATGTATTCGTCGCTGTTCGACTGATTATCCTGATTACAAAATAGAAATCAGGGGTGTCTGTTCCGAAAACATTCTTCGGAACAGACACCCCTGATTGGTTTGGAATGAACCTCGCTGAAAACTTATGCCTTCTTGGCAGCGGATTCGGCTTGTGCCTGCGCTTCGGCCTCCTGCTGGGCTTTGAGCTCGGCCTTGACCTTCTGCGCGTATTCGTCGACGTATTCCTGTCCGCTCATCTTCTGGATCTCACGGGTCACGCGGTCGGTAAGCGAACGCAAATCATCGTGGGTAATCTGGTCGGCGGATTTCTTCTCGACTTCAATCGGCTTGCCGTAAATCACCTTGGACTTGCCTTTGTTCGGAATGACCTGTCCTGGCTTCTGCAGTTCACGCGAACCGATGATGGCGGCCGGAATAATGGGGCAACCGGTTTCGAATGCCAGACGCGCCGCGCCGGTGTGTCCTTTGTAAAGACGTCCATCGGGGCTGCGAGTACCTTCGATGTGAATGCCGAACAGATGTCCGTCCTCGATGATCTCACGGGCGTGGTTCAGTGCGCCAAGTGATTTGGAACCGCCGGAACGGTCCACGGGGAACACGCCGACTGACGTGAACCACCATTTCTTGAATTTGCCTTTGATGCCCTTGCCTTCGAAATACTCGGCCTTGCCCATGAAATGAATCATGCGCGGGCAGGTCAGCGGCAGCAACGCATCGTCGATGACGGCAAGATGGTTGGCTGCGATGATGGCGCCACCTTCGTGCGGAATGTTCTCAAGTCCTTGCGCGGTCGGTCCCAAACGGTGGATGGCGATTGGTCCCAAGCCTTTTACGAAAAACCAATAGAGCATTCTTCACAATCCTCCCGGCGGATTGGCCTCCGCCCGATTAGAGTATAAGTATGACTGACCTCAACAATAGCAATGACGATGAAGAACGCCCAAATGACGCGTCGCATGGTGGCGGCTCTCCAATGGACGACTTGGATGCGGCTTGGGCCGAGTTTGCGGATTCGCATGCTGACGATTTGAAGGCCGTGGAACGTTCGCGTAGTGCGAAACGTTTCGAGAAGCATGCGCAACGTCGGGAAAAAGAGGCTTTGCTGTCCATCGATGACTTGGATCAGGGCACGTTCACCAATGATGCGCCGGCGAATGGTCGTGGGCCGCGCGATTTCACTGGTTCGAGCTGGCTTGACACGGATCGGGTCATGGACCGTTACGGTGACGACTTCGTGCCGCCGAATCCTGAAATCGGCCATGTGAAACTGTCAAAACTGGTGTTCTGGATATTGCTGGTGGCCGGCGTCATCGGCATTATCGCTTCCGTGTTCGTTCCGGCGTTGGCTTCGATTCTTGGTTCGATTTTCGGTTTGTGTGCGCTGGTCGGCGCCGCTGGCCTCATCGTGCAGCATAAAGGGCATCGTGAAACGCGTACCGACGAATTCGATGATGGAGCACGCGTCTGACGATTCTTTGGCGACAAACTGAATACATCCATCTATGTGAAGGCCCCGGCGGTTATTGAACTGCGCCCCGTTTGTTGGACGTTGTTAATTGGGATACAGGGTCAGACCGCGAGGGACATGCTCCGGAACTCCTCCGGGGTGCGTCCCTCGAGTCGTATCTGGCGTCGTCTGGTGTTCCAATGGATGATGTAGGCGTCCAGCTCGCGTTTGAACTGTTCGTACGAGTCGAACACACGGCCGCGGTAGAACTCGTCCTTCAAGTGGCCGAAGACCTGCTCGGCCGCCGCGTTGTCCAGGCAGTTGCCCTTGCGGCTCATGGACTGGCGAATGCCGAGGCGTTCGAGCTCCTTCCTCCACCATTGGTGCTGGTACTGCCATTCCCCCATGTCCGAGTGCAGGATCGGCTCCGCGCCGGCGGGCAGGCGCTTCTGCTGCCCGAGGTCCGGACTGCGGCTCACGTCCCAGGCCACGATCTCCTTGCTGGCCATGTCGTACACGGGAGCGAGGTACGCCTTGGATCCGGCGACCTTGAACTCGGTGACGTCGGTGCCGAGCTTGGAGAACGGACGGGCCGCGTCGAAGTCGCGTTCGGGCAGGTTATGCACGCGGTCGCCCGTCTCGCCCCTGTACGAGCTGTAGCGTCTCCACGGGTTCCTGGAGCGGATGGCGCATCTCAGCCCCATACGGCGCATGACCCTGAGCACGGTCTTGGCGGATATGCGCGTGCCGAACTCGTGGACCAGGCGCATGCGCACCTGCCGGTGGCCGCACCCGTTCGGGGTGCGCTCCCATATCTCCCGTACCATCGGCTCCACGTCCGGCCTGGACACGTGCGCCGGGCGCGACAGGTGGTGGTAGTACGTTGGATTTCGGCAGCCCGGCTATCCTCAGGAGGTGGTCGAGCCGGTGTCCCCGCCCTGCGAGCAGTCGGACGACGGCGCTTCGCTCGCGCCGCGTGACTTGGACGCCCGCAGGACCCGGAGTTTTTCCAGGTACGCGACCTTCGCCTTCAGGTACGCGACCTGTTCGGCGAGCTCCTGCTCGCGCGTCGGTTCGGGCTTCGGTTTGGATTTCGCGCCTTTCGGCCTGCCCTTGGGTTTCGGCCTGAGCGCCTCCGGACCGGTAGTCGCGGCACCAGCGCTTCAGGTACGCGATGCTCGCGATCCCGTGCCTGGCCATGGCCTCCGTCTTGGTCAGACCGTTCTCGACGTGGTCGCGCGACGCGGCGACCTTCGTCTCCCAGTCGTAGCGTCTGCTGCCGCCGCCTCCCATGACCGCCTCCTCGCCGTTGGACCTGTACAGCCTGATCCAGTTTCTCGCGGTATACACCGGTATGGCAAGCCTTCTGGCGAGCGTGTCCTTGCCGGCTCCGGACTTGATGAGCTCCAGCGCCTCGCGCCGGAACCCGTCGTCGTAACGTCTCCTTCGATCCTCACGCATACGAAAGAACCGCACCTCCGATCATCGAATCTGAATTTCTTCAGTCCAACAATCGGGGTGCGGTTCATATTTACGCCGGGGCCTTCACATACACATACGTTGTCAGCGTTTTCAGGCTTTCTTCGCAGCTTGGGCGGTGGCGATCCACTTGTCAAGCAGCGCCGTGGCCTTGCCGGAGTCGACGGTCTGCTCCGCGATGGCGTAGGCGGCTTTGAACCGGTCAGCCAAGCTTGCGTCGCCCGGCACCAAATGACCGTCGGCGACGATTGCGGAAGCGGCGTTCAGCAGCGCGGTGGTACGGAACGACACATCCTTGCCTGCGAAGAAGTCTCGTGCCAGCTGCGCGTTGAGCGTCGGTTCGCCACCCTTCAGATCTGCGATGGTGACTTTGGCGAGGCCGAGTTCGACGGTCGGATCGAATTTGTTTTCGGTAACCTTGCCGTCCTTGAATTCCCAAATGGAGACCGGACCGGTCGGTGCCATCTCGTCAAGGCCCTCATGGGAAGTGTAGACCATGCCGATCTGGCCGTTCGCCGCATATACGGCGGCCATGATCGGGCTCATCTTGCGATTAGCGCAGCCGACGGCCATATGCTTCGGGCTTGCCGGGTTGGTCAGCGGACCAAGCACGTTGAACACGCATGGCACGCCGAGCGCGGCGCGAATCGGACCGACAAAACGCATGGCGGGGTGGAAGGTGCGTGCGAAAGCGAATGCGATGCCGCATTCGTTGCCGACTTCGCTCACTTGTTCCGGAGTCAAATCCATGGGCAGGCCGAGCGCTTCGAAGCAGTCAGCAGTGCCGCACTTGGATGAGGCCGCACGATTGCCGTGCTTGACGACTTTTACGCCTGCGGCCGCGGCTACGACGGCCCCCATGGATGACAGGTTCACGGTGGAGGCTCCGTCGCCACCGGTGCCGACGATGTCGGTGGTTTCACCGTCGATGTGCAGCGGAATGGCATGGGCCACCATGGCCTTCGCTGCGCCACGCACTTCGTCGGGGGTCAGCCCCAACTGCTGCTGGGTGGCGAGTACCGCGCCAACGGCCGCCGGATCGGCATTGCCGTTCATGAGGTCATCGACGAACCACTCGGATTCCTCGGCGCTCAAGTGGTCCCCTCCGACCAGCTTGGTGAGGATCGACTTCCATGTGATTTCGGCCATGATGCCCTCCTTGGCGCTGTCGCACGCCTTTATTGTTGTTCTGATGCCGCCAATTGTAACGATTGGACGTTTCCCCACGTCCGCACGTCCATATCACGAAACGGCCCATCGAAGATTCTTCAAAAAAGAAAACCTCCCCCGATTACGGTCGGGGGAGGTTATGTCATGAGCAAGTCAGCGACTCAGCGAATCACTGCTCGTTCTGGCCGTGGCACATCTTGTACTTACGACCAGAACCGCATGGGCACTGGGCGTTCTTGCCGGTTCCCGGGAAAGTGCGGCCATCCGCCCACGGAGAGTGGAGTTCCTCGCTCTTCGGACGCTTGTTGGCCGGGACCTTGCCTTCGGCATGGCTGATCGGCTGCATGCCGACGATGCCCTTCTCGTTCTTCTGCTCGTCAGCCAGTTCATCGATGGTGGTCTTTTCGGCCTCGTCATCGGTCTCCGGCTCTGCAGGAGCGGATTCGCCGGTCGCGGCGGCTTCGCCGTCCAGACCCATTACGGCCTCGGCGGCGTTCACGGCCTCATCCTCATCGGATTCGGTCTCCTCGTCCTCGGTCATGGCCACGCGTTCGATGTCCACGTGGAACAGCAGCTGGATGGTTTCCTCCTTGATGGCTTCGATCATGGAGTTGTACATCTGGTAGCCTTCACGCTGGTATTCGACCAGCGGGTCGCGCTGGCCCATACCGCGCAGGCCGATGCCGTCCTTAAGGTAGTCCATCTCGTAGAGGTGTTCACGCCACTTGCGGTCGAGCACGGCGAGCACCACGCGGCGCTCGAGCTGGCGCAGGCCTTCGCTGCCGAGCTTGTCTTCGAAATCGGAGTACTGGTCCTTGGCGTCGGAGACGATGAGCTCCTTCAGGGCCTCAACGGCCTTGTCGCCCTTGAGCTTGTCGACGGCGTCCTTGGCCGCTTCCTGCTCCACGGCGATCGGGTACACGGAGGAGATGGCCTTGAACAGACCGTCCCAATCCCAATCGGCCGGCTTGTCGGAACCGTTGTTGGCGCCCTTGATGTAGCTCAGCACGGTGTCGTCGATGAACTTGAGGATGTCCTCGTGGATATCCGCGCCCTTCAGCACAGCCTGACGCTCCGCATAAATGACGGTGCGCTGCTTGTTCATCACGTCATCGTACTTCAGCACGTTCTTACGGATTTCGAAGTTACGCGATTCGACGGCCTTCTGTGCGGTGCGCACGCCCTTGGAAACGCTCTTGGCTTCGATCGGCTCGCCTTCCGGCATGCCCTTGGCCATGACACGCGCCACCAGCTGGGTGTTGAACAGACGCATCAGATCGTCCTCGAGGGACAGGTAGAAACGGGATTCACCCGGATCTCCCTGACGGCCGGAACGGCCGCGCAGCTGGTTGTCGATACGGCGGGATTCGTGGCGCTCGGTGCCGAGCACGTACAGACCGCCGAGCTTGACGACTTCCTCATGCTCGTCCTTGACCTGGTCCTTGATTTCGGCCAAAGTGCCCGGCCAACGCTTCTCGTACTCGTCCGGAGTGTCATCCGGAGAATAGCCTTCGGACTTGAGCTTCGCATCGGCGAGGAACTCGACGTTGCCGCCGAGCATGATATCGGTACCACGGCCTGCCATGTTGGTGGCCACGGTGACGGCGCCCTTACGGCCTGCGACGGCCACAACGGCGGCTTCCTTGTCATGCTGCTTCGCGTTCAGCACCTGGTGAGGAATCTTGGCCACGTCAAGCAGAGAGGACACGACTTCGGAGGATTCCACGGATGCGGTACCCAGCAGGACCGGCTGGCCCTTCTTGTGGCGCTTGGCCACATCACGGACGATGGCGGCGAGCTTTTCCTTCTTGGTACGGAAGATCAGATCGTCCTTATCCTCGCGGATCATCGGCTTGTTGGTCGGAATCGGCAGCACGCCCAGCTTGTAGGTGCCCATGAATTCGGCGGCTTCGGTCTCTGCGGTACCGGTCATGCCTGCCAGCTTGTCGTACATGCGGAAGTAGTTCTGCAGGGTGATGGTGGCGAAGGTCTGGTTTTCGGCTTTGACCTCCACGCCTTCCTTGGCTTCGATGGCTTGGTGCAGACCCTCGTTGTAACGGCGGCCCGGCAGGATACGTCCGGTGTGCTCGTCGACGATGAGCACTTCGCCGCCGGTCACGACGTAGTCGCGGTCACGCAGGAACAGCTCCTTGGCCTTGATGGCGTTGTTCAGATAGCCGATCAATGCGGTGTTGTTCGGTTCGTACAGGTTGTCGATGCCGAGATAGTCCTCGACCTTGGTGATGCCCGGATCAAGGATGCCGACGACTTTCTTCTTTTCGTCGACCTCATAGTCCTCGTCACGGTTGAGCTTCAGAACCAGGCGCGCGAACTGGCGGTACCAGCGGGTCACGTCGCCCTCGGCCGGACCGGAGATGATCAACGGGGTACGAGCCTCATCGATAAGAATGGAGTCGACCTCATCGACGATGGCGTAGTGGTGGCCACGCTGTACGAGATCGGACTTCTCCCACGCCATGTTGTCGCGCAGGTAATCGAAGCCGAATTCGTTGTTGGTGCCGTAGGTGATGTCGGCGTTGTACTGCTTGCGACGCTCCGACGGCTTCTGGTTGGTGATGATGCAGCCGGTGCTCATGCCGAGGAAGCGGTAGACACGGCCCATCAGCTCGGCCTGGTAGCTGGCCAGATAGTCGTTGACGGTGACGACGTGGACGCCCTGACCGTCGAGTGCGTTCAGGTAGGCCGGCAGCGTGGCCACAAGGGTCTTGCCTTCACCGGTCTTCATTTCGGCGATGTTGCCCCAGTGCAGAGCGGCGCCGCCCATGAGCTGCACGTCGAAGTGGCGCAGGCCCAAGGTTCGCTTGGAAGCTTCACGCACGGTGGCGAAGGCTTCCGGCATGAGCTTGTCAAGGGACTCGCCGTTTTCGATACGCTGCTTGAACTTGGCGGTCTGGCCCTTGAGCTCCTCGTCGTCAAGCGCCGCGATCTCGTCCTCCAAGGCGTTCGTCGCTTTGGCCACGTTCTCAAGCTTCTTGATCTGTCGGCCTTCACCCATGCGTAGGGCTTTGTCAACGATATCTACCACAATCACTCCCTTTGTGTATGGTGACTTTCCTCGATTGAGGATAGTCGCTTTCTCGCGATTTCCGAAAAGCTCCGTCCATTTTACGTAAGTTTTGACGTATCTTGTTTTTCGCATAAGAAAAGAGGCCCGCATGTATGACATGCGAGCCTCTTATCGTTCAGTTTTCAGCCATTAGCCATTACTTCTTGGCCACATTCTCCGGAGTGTCGATTTCGAAGACGCCGTAGCTCCAACCGTGACGGTGGT
>ERZ894180.151-NODE-151-length-61580-cov-27.156977_pt1 | contig 61580 bp, 55 predicted proteins | sample MGYA00380278_ERZ894180 | MGnify/ENA primary metagenome ERZ894180 (study PRJEB32331, sample SAMN06328450) | human gut metagenome | biome: human gut microbiome; feature: stool | host: Homo sapiens | collected 2013-02-24 ...
TTTACCAGATATTCATTTGTAACACGAGAGTCAAGTTTGCTTGCGGAAATTAGGATTCTGTGTTCACTATCTAAAGTATTTTCTACTTGCTATGAAAAGTTCTTCAAAATATAAAGCCCAGTGTATTATAAATACTGCACTAATAAAATTAAATTATTCAGGCAGTTATATAAAATATTAGTATCACTTTATGTTTCAGGTCCGAGTCAGTATCGCAAATATAATGCTTATAATAAAGATTTAGAGATAAATCTTGTTTTTTCACATAAATATCAGTATATTGGCATAAAAGTAAATTCTAATATGAAGGAAAGACTTCTTATAAAATGTGATACGACTATTTATGCAGATGAGATTACAAATCTGCTCATTGAAAATAACATTGTTTCTCGCCAGCATGATGAGGGGCAAGACCAAAATCCAGGTGCTTATGGTGCTATCACAGGTATTGCGATATATGTTTTCGAGAAAGATTATGAAAAAGCTGTTGAGATAATAAATCCTATTGCTGACAGTAGAAATAAATCTCATGTCTGGTGCCCTAAATGCGGAAGTTACAATGTGTCAGCCATAGCCGTAAGTAATAAATACGGAACTGCTATAGCATTATGGTGCATCTTTCTTTTTCTTATTCCGGGGCTTTATCTTGTTTGGGCAAATGATTTGGGTATCAGATCAACTATTGCCGATTATATAGCATTGTCTATGTTTATTTCGTTTCTTGTAGTTGCATTCTTGGGAAAAATTTCTAATGCCAATTATATATGTAAAGACTGTAATAAAAGGTTTCACCATAAATGACTTTTTGCAGTAAGCTCCACCGAGTTTAAAGTAATATACTATATCCGCTTCGTTATTCAGCAAACTTTAAAAAGACTTCAGCAGCGAACTGTTCACTGACCTATCGACCTCTCGTCTGACTTTTTTCGTTTTGTAACCGAAATCAAAGGTATAAGCTAATTTGATGTGGCAGTACTGACCGTTTGTCCTGAAATCTTCGTCCGAATCATATGCATAGAGGTCATGGTGGAACGTTTTTCGAAACTTCCGGTCGGTAAACGGAGACACGACATTGACTTCCGCAAAAAAGTTTCCTTTGCCGTAAGTACACTCCAGACCGTAGTTGACAGGAGTTTCTTCTATTCCCAGGGAAGTGGTGTTGACAATCTTGTTTCTGAAATTGACGTAAGGCGAAAGACTGAAATCACCCACATAGATATTGGCATTGAGGTTGCCGGTCAGATTTCTGTTGCCGAAACCACACACGGAGTGAACAGACGTATAATTGTATCTTATATCGCCCGACAGGCTGAACATCCGGTTGAACGAGTGCGAAGCCGCCAGTATGGCAGCATAGTAATGAATGTTTCCACGGTTAATGAACGACCTGACGAGGTAAGTATCCTGAACACAATAATCGTGAACCACCGGATTATGCTCCAGCTTGTACTGGAGAATGGCCGAAAGTCCGGTTTTCTTTATCTTACCGGAATAATACAGGAACGAATTGAATGAACATCCGCTCTTCAGGTTCGGATTGCCGGTCTGTACCAGATAAGGATTAAGCCCGATGCGTGCCTGATTGATGAGGTCCATGCCGTAATTATAATTGTTATAGGAGGAAGACCATAACAGCATCCCTCCTTTCAGCTGATATTGAAGGTTCAGATTGACACGCGGCGACAGCTTGCTGAATTTTTCGCAGCCGTGAAGCCGGTACTGAAGCCAGTCCACTCCCACCCTTGACCGTAGTGACAGTTTCGGGCTAAATGCGTAATTATAGGAAAGGAAAGCCAGCGACTCATTTTTCCATAGTGACTGCCTCAGCAGATGGCTGCCCTCGTATTGCGCATTCCACACATGATGAAAATCGAACAACTCGGCCGAAAATGAATGCTTTCCCTTGGACAGGTTATAGATGGCCGACAACTGAAATCCTCCGGCATTTTCCGATTCATAGGAACCCGTCTCATAGTCCTGTTCAGAGTAAGTACGGTTGTACAAATTACGAGAATAAGTGCCATGCAATCCAAAAGTAAAATCCTGTGTCTTCGATAGAGGGATAGTACCCGTAAGATCTAATTTAGGAGAAAAGCTCTTCTGGTCAGTATACATCGCAAAATTAGAAGCATGACCCACCGACTCTACCGTGCCGGCCATATTCTCACGAGGAGTATTTTTGTGTATAAACGACAGTTTCCCGACGACGTACCGACCTGCCTTCTGATGCTGGAGACGAAACTGTACATACTCACTGTGCCGGGAATAATCTTCATCGGATGTACTAAAACGCTCGACGGACTGCCCGGGTAATGCATAGGATTCAGCCATGTGGTTATGATTATCCTTCACATTAAAGTAATCACTTCCAGCAAACAAGGAATAGGTCGTATTATTACGGTTGACGGTGGTAGCAATATTGTAGTCGCCATGCGTATATCCAATTGTCTGCAAGCCATCCATCTGCAAGTAACCACCCGTCTTATATTGCTTCAGTACAAAGTTGACGGCTATCTTATCTTTTGCATATTTTCCGGTTGGATTGTCATGATACTCAATCTTTTCTATGTCCTTCGGGCGAAGCATCTGGATGTCTTTGGAATCGGCCTGCTGCCCATTGATATAGAACGACACGGGCATCCCCATTGCCTCAGCTCTGTTGGACCGTGTATCGATAATCATACCCGGAATCATCAAGCGTTTCAACACTCCATAGCCGCTGTTAGTCGATTTCTTCTGCTGAGAGTTAGGATAAATTACCAAATGATTGTCTACCCGCGACACGTTCGATGCCACGATAGTCACCTCATCCAACGCGATGGTCCGGCTGACGGAATCATTTGACAACGTCTGCGCAATCATGCAGAAGGGGCATGAAAGGAGAAAACAGCCCATTATTATTCTGGACATGTATTTCCTTTTATCTATATAAGACCTGTACTTATTCATTTTGTTCTCATGACATTTGCAAATATATAACATTTATCCATTCATTCTCCGTACCTTTGTATCTATCTAAACGAAAAAAATATGATTGGAAGCATTCTAGGCGACATCGCAGGCAGTGTCTACGAGTTCCGCAACATCAAGACAAAAGAGTTTCCTTTCCTCACTCCGCAGAAAGGATATACCGACGACAGCATCCTGACCCTTGCCACGGCCGACTGGCTGCTGCACGGCGGAGACTGTGCCACCTATTATTTCCGTTATGCCACCCGTTATCCCTGTCCGCTGGGAGGCTTCGGCAGACGTTTCCGCGAATGGCTCCGACAGGGACAACAGACAGGACAGCTCCGTCCTTACGGCAGCTGCGGCAACGGCTCAGCCATGCGTGTAGGCCCCGTGGGATGGGCATTCCGCACGGAGGAAGAGACACTGGAGGCTGCACGCACATCGGCAGCCTGCACGCACAACCATCCCGAAGGAATCAAAGGTGCCCAGGCTACGGCACTCTGCATCTTTCTGGCCCGGAACGGAAAGAGCAAGGAGGATATAAAAAATACCGTCGAAGCAAAATTCGGCTACAACCTGAACTTCACCTGCGACGATATCCGTGACACCTATCAGTGGGATGCCACCTGCCAGGGTACCGTGCCCCAGGCCATCCGCGCCTTTCTGGACGGGACGGATTTTGAGGACTGCATACGTACGGCCATCTCACTGGGTGGCGACAGCGATACACTGGCCTGCATCACGGGCAGCATCGCAGAAGCATTCTACGGCATCCCCCCTGCCCTGCATGCTCAGACCATGCACTACCTGCCGACGCATTTCCAGCAGATTGTGACGGAATTTGAAGGGAAATTCGGGCCGGAAATTCGCTAAAATTCATCCCATAAAAAAACGCAAGTGCATTTAAGACAAAACGCCCTTACGTTTTACCCAAAACACAAGTGCGTTTCAAGTAAAACGTAAAGGCGTTTGAATCCAAACGTCAAAGCGTTTTTAAGGTGAAAGAAAACCTGTCTGAGGATTTCTTATGACAACATTCCGCCCGGCACGCGACCGATTTCCACTTTCTCGAATTTATATCCCAGGCGTTTGAGCTCAATGGCCACCCCGATGCGGAACATCGTACGGCAGGCACGGGCAAACACATGGAAAGCCAGCGGACTCTGCGGCTCTATCTGCTCATGACGAATCAGTCCCACGGTAGTTTGTCCGCAGCGGCGGATGATGTCCTCCAGCTGGCGGGCCTCTTCACCGTCGAGCGACAGGCCGAGCAAATCGCGCACGATGTGTTCATCCATATCGTCAAATCCCTGCTCTCCGTAGTACGACTGATAAGAAGCCTTTGCGCTGGCCTCCCAGTCCTCGTCCCAGCAAAAAGCTACTCCCAAGCCCAGATAAGCTGCCCAGGCCACCGACACCACGGGATAGTCACGAATCTGTTCCACGGCATCGGCCACGTACTCCGGTGCCAGATCGTGCCAGCGGTTGTCCAGGTCCTCCGTAGCCAGCAGGGTGCCGTCCAGCACATGATAGTCAGTACACAAACGCAGCAATTCCTGCTGCAATCTCTCTTCAAAACGATTCAAATATTCTGTATCCATTGGGGTTTCTTTATTTTTTTGCCAAAGATACGAATTTAGCGAAAACCCACAAAAAAGCCATCCCGAAAGAAAATACAAGTTCTCACGGGATGGCATCTTATGTTAAAAAATCATCAAATTACAAATTTTCTTCAATCACAGCCTGCGCCGCAGCCAGTCTTGCGATAGGCACGCGGAACGGTGAGCAGCTCACGTAATCCAGGCCTACCTTGTGGCAGAACTTCACGGACATCGGTTCACCGCCGTGTTCACCGCAGATACCGCATTTCAGTTCCGGACGTACGGAACGGCCTTTGGCTACCGCCATCTTGATAAGCTGGCCCACACCGTTCTGGTCGAGTACCTGGAACGGGTCTACCTTCAGGATCTTCTTTTCCAGGTAAACCGGCAAGAAGGAAGCGATATCGTCACGAGAGTAACCGAAGGTCATCTGAGTCAGGTCGTTTGTACCGAATGAGAAGTATTCGGCATGTGAAGCGATGCGGTCGGCAGTCAGGGCGGCACGCGGCACTTCAATCATGGTTCCCACCTTGAACGGAATTTCCACGCCTTCTTCCTTGAACAGTTTGGCAGCAGTTTCACGGATCACCTTTTCCTGTGCTTCGAATTCATACAGGATACCAATCAGCGGCACCATGATTTCAGGATGCGGGTCGTAACCTTCCTTCTTCAGTTCGCAGGCAGCACCCAGGATGGCGCGAGTCTGCATTTCAGTAATTTCCGGATACGTATTTCCCAGACGGCAACCACGGTGACCCAGCATCGGGTTGTGTTCGCACAGACTTTCCACGCGCTGGCGGATGTATTCTACGGTCACACCCATGGCCTGTGCCATTTCTTCCTGACCTTTCAAATCGTGCGGTACGAATTCATGCAACGGCGGGTCGAGCAGACGTACATTGACAGGCAGTCCGTCCATGGTCTTGAAGATTTCCTTGAAGTCGGCTTTCTGGTAAGGCAACAGTTTGTCGAGGGCTTTCTTGCGGCCTTCCACGTCCTTGGCCAGAATCATTTCACGCATAGCTACAATCTTTTCGTCGTCGAAGAACATGTGTTCCGTACGGCACAGACCGATACCTACGGCACCGAAGCCACGGGCATCCTGTGCGTTGCGCGGCGTGTCGGCATTGGTACGGACTTTCAGGCGGGCATATTTGTCGCAGAGTTCCATCAGTTCGGCAAAGTTACCCGAAAGTTTGGCCGGCTGAGTCGGAATTTCTCCGGCATATACATATCCCTTGGTTCCGTTGATAGAAATATAATCACCTTCTTTCAGTACGACTCCATCAATTTCTACCGTACGAGCCTTGTAGTCTACGTTGATGGCTCCGGCACCTGATACACAGCACTTACCCATTCCGCGGGCTACTACGGCTGCGTGTGAAGTCATACCTCCACGGGCGGTCAGGATACCTTCGGCAGCCTGCATACCAGCCAGGTCTTCCGGAGAAGTTTCAATACGTACCAATACCACGCGATGGCCGTTGGCATGCCATTCAGCAGCATCTTCTGCAAAGAAGACGATGCGTCCGCAGGCAGCACCCGGAGAAGCCGGCAAACCACGTGTCAGCACGCGGGCACGTGACAGTTCTTCCTTGTCGAATACCGGATGCAGCAGCTCGTCCAGCTTATTGGGTTCGCAGCGCATCAAAGCGGTCTTTTCGTCAATCATGCCCTGATGCAGCATTTCCATGGCGATGCGCACCATAGCGGCACCTGTACGCTTACCGTTACGAGTCTGGAGGAACCAGAGCTTGCCCTCCTGCACGGTAAATTCCATGTCCTGCATATCGTGGTAGTGATTTTCCAGTTTGGTCTGGAGTTCATCAAGTTCCTTGTAGATTTCCGGCATGGCTTCTTCCATAGAAGGATATTTGGCCACACGTTCTGCTTCCGAGATACCCTGCAGTTCGGCCCAGCGCTGAGAACCGATCTTGGTAATCTGCTGCGGAGTACGGATACCGGCTACTACGTCTTCACCCTGCGCATTGATCAGGTATTCACCATTGAACAGGTCTTCACCGGTAGCGGCGTCGCGTGAGAAGCATACACCCGTAGCCGAAGTCTCACCCATGTTACCGAATACCATGGCCTGTACGTTCACGGCTGTTCCCCACTCTGCCGGAATACCTTCCATCTTACGGTAAAGGATGGCGCGTTCGTTCATCCATGAATCGAATACGGCACAGATGGCGCCCCACAACTGTTCGTAGGCAGATGACGGGAATTCCTGTCCGGTCTGTTTCTTCACAGCTTCCTTGAAGCGGACTACCAGGGTCTTCAGGTCGTCCACGTCGAGTTCGTTGTCCAGACGTACGCCCTTATCCTTCTTCACTTCTTCAATGATGGCTTCAAACGGGTCGATGTCTTCTTTGTTCACGGGTTTCATGCCTAATACCACGTCGCCGTACATCTGTACGAAGCGGCGGTAAGAGTCCCACGCAAAGCGAGGGTTGTTGGTTTTGCGAGCCAGTCCTTCTACTACTTCATCGTTCAGACCCAGGTTCAGAATGGTGTCCATCATCCCCGGCATGGACGCTCTGGCACCCGAACGTACGGAAACGAGCAACGGATTTTCCACATCACCGAACTTCGACTTCATCAGGGCTTCTACTCCCTTGATGGATTTTTCCACATCGTCTTTCAGCAGCGCAACCACTGCGTCTTTTCCTTTTTCAAAATATTCGTTGCAGACTTCGGTTGTTATGGTGAATCCGGGAGGTACAGGCACCCCGATCAGGTTCATCTCGGCCAGGTTCGCGCCCTTGCCACCCAGAAGATTTCTCATGTCAGCTTTTCCTTCAGCTTGTCCGTTTCCAAAAGTATAGACTCTTTTCTTTTCCATGTTTTCTTATATTTGATAAGGTTCAATAATGTTTTTCGTTGGTCAACCGCTGGCAAATCTATATATATTTTATTGAATCCCAAATTTTGTGAAGATATTTTTCGATATATTTTGCAACATAGAGTTTGCAAAATGAACTTCTTCGAAAAACATGGAAGAATATCAGGAAAAATGTATAAATTTGCTCCCAAATTGGTTTTATTGAAAAGAACGTGGCAAGAAAGAAAAAAGAACTGCCTTTACTGGAGAAGGTAACGATAACAGACGTAGCCGCAGAAGGAAAAGCCGTGGCTAAAGTGAACGAGTTGGTAATATTTGTCCCGTATGTAGTGCCGGGCGACGTAGTCGATTTACAGGTGAAGCGCAAGAAGAACCATTACGCCGAAGCGGTGGCGGTAAAGTTCCATGAGAAATCACCCCTGCGCACGGAGCCGTTCTGCAGTCACTTCGGAGTGTGCGGAGGATGCAAATGGCAATGTCTTTCTTACGAGGAACAGCTCAAGTACAAGCAAAAACAAGTGTTCGACAACCTCACCCGCATCGGGAAGGTGGAACTGCCGGAATTCCGTCCTATCTTAGGCTCGGAAAAGACCCGCTTTTACCGTAACAAGCTGGAGTTTACATTCTCCAACAAGCGCTGGCTTACGGAAGAGGAGGTGAAGCAGGATGTAAAGTACGACCAGATGAATGCCGTGGGATTCCACATTCCGGGGGCGTTCGACAAGGTGCTGGCCATCGACAAGTGCTGGTTGCAGGACGACATTTCCAACCAGATCCGCAATGCCGTACGCGACTATGCCTACGCGCACAACTTCCCGTTCTTCAACTTGCGCACGCAGGAAGGACTTCTTCGTAACATCATGATCCGTACCTCGTCTACGGGCGAACTGATGGTGGTGCTGCAGTGCAAGGTGACCGACGACGAAGGCCGCCGCAAGATGGAAGAGATTCTGCAGTTCATGGCCGACAGCTTCCCGCAGATTACTTCGCTCATGTATGTCATCAACAACAAGTGTAACGACACCATCGGCGACCTCGACGTGGAGGTGTTCAAGGGCAACGACCACATCTTCGAGGAGATGGAGGGACTGCGCTTCAAGGTGGGACCGAAATCGTTCTATCAGACGAACTCTGAACAGGCCTATAATTTATATAAGGTGGCACGTGAGTTTGCCGGACTTACGGGCAACGAGCTGGTGTACGACCTCTACACGGGTACGGGTACCATCGCCAACTTCGTGGCACGCCAGGCACGCAAGGTGGTGGGCATCGAATATGTGCCCGAAGCCATCGAGGATGCCAAGGTGAACTCGGCCCTGAACGGCATCGACAACACGCTGTTCTATGCGGGCGACATGAAGGACATCCTTACCAACGACTTCATTGCGGAACACGGACGTCCGGATGTCATCATCACCGACCCTCCCCGCGCAGGTATGCACAATGACGTAATCGACGTGATTCTGGCTGCCGAGCCGAAACGCATCGTCTACGTGAGCTGCAACCCGGCCACACAGGCACGCGACCTCCAGCTGCTCGACGGCAAGTACAAGGTGACTGCCGTACAGCCTGTCGACATGTTCCCTCACACGCATCACGTGGAAAATGTCGTGCAACTGGAAAGACGCTAAACACTCTCCCCTATCTTCTAACTTTTAACTGACGCAACAAAGTGGCAAGAAATAACTCTGGCAACAACGGCCGACGCCCTATCCCGCGTGCCGCAGCCAAATATACAATCTATCCGGTCAATGAACCGGCGGAACTGATGGAGTTCCTTATGAAGAAGATGGACGGCATCAGCCGCACGCGCGTAAAAGCCTTGCTGGCCAACCGCGTGGTGCTGGTGGACAACAACATCCAGACGCAGTACAACTTTCCCCTGAAGCCGGGCATGAAGGTGCAGGTGAGCCGTGAAAAGAACAAACACGAGTTCCGCCACCCCATGCTGAAGATTCTCTACGAGGATGCCTATCTCATCGTGGTGGAGAAGAAGGAAGGACTGCTGTCCGTAGCTACCGACCACCAGAAGGAGCGTACCGCACAGCACATTCTGAATGAGTACGTGAAGCGCACGCACCGCAGCAACCGCATCTTCGTGGTGCACCGTCTGGACCGCGAAACCTCGGGCATCATGATGTATGCCAAGGATGAGAAGACGCAGCACACGCTCCGCGACAACTGGCACGACATCGTGTACGACCGCCGCTACGTGTCCATCGTCATGGGCGACATGGAGAAAGACCAGGGCACCGTACGCTCCTGGCTCACCGACCGCAAGCTGTACGTCAGCTCCTCGCCGGTAGACGACGGAGGCAAGCTCTCCATCACGCACTACCGCACCATCAAGCGGGCCAACGGCTATTCGCTCATGGAGCTGCAACTGGAAACGGGACGCAAGAACCAGATTCGCGTACACATGCAGTCGCTCGGTCATCCGGTGGTGGGCGATGCACGTTACGGCTGCGAAACCGGCCCGCTCGGACGTCTGGCACTCCACGCCTTCAAGCTGTGCTTCTACCACCCGCTTACGGGCGAACGGATGGAATTCGAGACTCCCTATCCTGCCCCGTTCAAGAACCTGATGCTGAGAAAATAAAAACAATATATGATAAAAAACCTGATTTTTGATTTCGGAGGGGTCATCGCCCCTATCAGCCGCGAACAGGCGGTGGAAGCGTTCCGCCAGTTAGGAGTGGCTGATGCCGACCAGCGCCTGGACAAATATCACCAGACGGGAATTTTCCAGGAACTGGAAGAAGGAAAAATTACCCCCGATGAGTTCCAGGAAAAACTGGGACAATTGTGCGGCGGACGCACACCCAGCTGGGAGGAGACGCGCCAGGCATGGCTGGGCTATTTTACCGGACTGGACGAACGCCTGCTCGACTGCCTGAAGGAGCTGCGCAAACGCTACAAGCTCTTCGTGCTGAGCAACACCAATCCTTACGTGATGGACTGGGCCTGCAGTCCGGCATTCTCCTCAAAGGGGAAACCGCTCACCGACTATTTTGACAAGCTCTACCTCTCCTACCAGATTGGAGTGACCAAGCCCGACCGGCAGATTTTCGACTTCCTGATAGCCGATGCCGACATTCTTCCGTCAGAATCGCTCTTCATTGACGACGGGGCCGGCAATGTAAAGGCAGCCCACGAACTGGGTTTCCAGACCTACTGCCCGCATAACGGCGAAGACTGGCGCGATGCGCTGGCTGTCCTGCTTCAGAAAGCCTGACCAGGCACAATAATACATCTCCATAGCGCCCTGCACCGGAAACTTTTCCACCGGCTGCAGGGCTTTTTTATGCGCCAATCCCTACCTCCGATAGGGAAATTCCCCCACAGGAATAGGAAAAATCATTCGTTTGTATGATTTTTTTCGGATACCTTTGTCACATAGAGGAAAACAAACACACAAAGAGTTATGAGAACAAGGGTAAGAAAATTCATATATATGGCGATGCTGGTCGCACTGACACTCGCCTTCCCGTCGTGTAACGTGGAAATGGAACTGGGAAACAACACCCTGGAATATCGTGAACGCACAGCGTATCTCTGCAGCTACGACTGGCAGGACGACTGGTACGACGACTACGGCTTGCATCACTTTCAGGTGCTGCGCTTCTATACCAACGGAACCGGTGAAGACTTTATCCGCATTCAGGATGCCCGCGGACGTTGGGAGGAATATACCTACACCTTCACGTGGGACTGGTACGACGCTTTCTACACCAGCATCCGGCTGAACTACGGCCGAGGCGACTACTCCTACATGGACAATATCCGCCTGGGAGAAGGACGAATGGAATGCCTGCTCGACGGTGCGGCAGTATGCTTCTATAGTTATTAAAAAAAAAATCAGTAAGAAAAACCGACAGATAAAGCGAACAAAACACGAAATCTGTTTGTTATAGAAATAAATCACCAAAGAATTTCATGTTTTCTTTTTTAAGATAATTAATTTTTTAGTTTATTCGTTCAAAAAAAAACGTATCCTGCCGTGAGACAGCGATACGTTTTTTTATGCAATGAACACAAGAGTTCCGCCCGTGGGGTCAGCTCATGCTGCCGCCCACGATGTCCAGCAACTCGTTGGTAATCGCCTGCTGGCGGCTCTTGTTGTAAATCAAGGTCAGTTCCTGAATCAGGTCGTTTGCATTGTCCGTGGCAATCTGCATAGCCATGGTGCGCGCGGCATGTTCCGAAGCCGTGGAGTCAAGCAGCACGGTGTACATCTTCATGCGGAGCACCTTGGGCAGCAGCTCCTCCATCACCTGTTCCGGCGACGGCTCGATGAGGTAATCGGCCTGCATGGTTTCCTGCTCCTCTCCCTTCTCGTCCGCATGACCGGCACTCAGGTCGAGCGGCAAGTAAGTTTCCCGCGTCAATACCTGCGAAGAGGTCGACTTGAAGTGGTTGTAGAGCAGCTCCACCTGCTGAATCTCACCGCTGGCAAACCGTGTCATCAGCTCGGCAGCCAGGTCAGCTGCTTCCTGATAGTTCGGTTTTCCGCTCATGTGCTGATAATCGCCGGCCGCCGTCAGTCCCTCCATCTTCTTCACCGCATCGGCCACCTTACGGCCCACCGGATAAATCAGGATGTTCTCACGGCCCACCTTCGGCTCATACTCTGCCACCACCTCGTTCAGGTGACGGATGACATTGGCATTGAATCCGCCGCACAGACTGCTGTTTGAGGCAAACACCACCACGGCCACTTTCTTCACTTCACGTTTCACTGCAAAAGGCGATTCCACGCTCAGCTCCGCGCCCAGGAAATTACTGAGCATGCGGTGCAACCGGCGTTCGTAGGGAAGCATATTTTCAATGGCCTCCTGCGCCTTGTGCAGCTTGGAAGACGCCACCATCTTCATCGCCGAAGTAATCTTCAGCGTGCCGTGGATTGAGTTGATTCTTCCTTTAACTTCTTTCAGTGATGCCATGGGATTTATGCTTTAAATTGTCCGGCTGCGTCTGCGGCCACTTTTTCAATGAGCGACGTAATTTCGTCGGTAATCTTTCCGGAAGCCAGCACGTCGAGCACATCTTTCTGATGGTTGGCACGCAGGTAAGTCAAGAACGCATCCTGGAAGGCACGTACCTTCGAAATAGGAATGTCGCGCATCAGTCCGTGCGTACCACAGTACAGAATGGCCACCTGTTCGCCTACCGGCATCGGTGAGTACTGCGGCTGAATCAGCAGCTGGTTGTTCTTACGTCCACGGTCGATGGCCATGGCAGTCACAGAGTCCATGTCGCTGCTGAACTTCGAGAAGGCCTCCAGCTCACGATACTGTGCCTGGTCAATCTTCAGCGTACCGGCCACTTTCTTCATACTCTTTATCTGGGCGCTACCACCTACACGCGATACGGAGATACCCACGTTGATAGCCGGACGGAATCCCTGGTTGAACAAGTCAGTTTCCAGGAAGATCTGACCGTCGGTAATGGAAATCACGTTGGTCGGAATATAGGCAGACACGTCGCCGGCCTGTGTTTCGATAATCGGCAGGGCGGTCAGTGAACCTCCGGCCTTTACCTTGCCCTTCAGGCTGGCTGGCAGGTCGTTCATCTGTTCGGCCACTTCCTGCTGGTTGATAATCTTCGCCGCACGTTCCAGCAGACGAGAGTGCAGGTAGAAGATATCACCCGGATAAGCCTCACGTCCTGACGGACGACGCAGAATCAGTGATACTTCACGGTAGGCCACAGCCTGTTTTGACAAGTCATCGTACACCACCAGTGCATGACGGCCGGTGTCACGGAAGTACTCACCGATAGCAGCTCCTGCAAACGGAGCGAAATACTGCATGGCAGCCGGGTCGGAAGCCGTAGCAGCCACCACGATGGTATAGTCCATCGCACCCTTCTCACGCAGTGCACTCACGATGCTGGCCACGGTAGAACCTTTCTGACCGATAGCCACGTAGATACAGTACACCGGATTTCCTGCCTCGTAATTGGCACGCTGGTTGATGATGGTATCGATGGCAATGGCCGTCTTACCTGTCTGACGGTCACCGATAATCAACTCACGCTGTCCGCGGCCGATAGGAATCATGGCATCGATAGCCTTCAGTCCCGTCTGCAGCGGTTCCGTTACCGGCTGACGGAAGATAACCCCCGGTGCCTTACGCTCCAGCGGCATCTCGCACAGCTCTCCGCCAATTTCGCCGCGCCCGTCCAAGGGCACACCCAGAGGGTCGATTACACGTCCCAGCATCGATTCTCCCACGTTGATGGAAGCAATGTGCTTGGTACGCTTCACAATCATCCCCTCCTTAATCTGGTCGGTCGGACCCAGAAGCACTGCTCCCACGTTGTCCTCCTCCAGATTCATCACCGTTCCCATGATACCGTTTTCAAACTGTAGCAACTCGTTGGCTTCCGCATTACGCAAACCGTAAATACGGGCCACACCGTCGCTCACCTGAAGCACGGTACCCACTTCGTCGAATTTCAGCGAGTTGTCAATCCCCTTCAACTGTTGGAGCAACACCTCTGAAACTTCGCTGGGTTTTATTGTATTTTCTGGCATAATTCTTTTTAATTAATAATTAATAATGAACAGTGAATAATAGGAATCGTTTTTCATTATTCATTATTCATTGTTTACACTATTCTCCTGTTTTTCGCGATAAACTGCTGTTTCACGCGCTTCAACTGGTTCGCCACACTGGAGTCCAGGCGGAAGCCACCCAGTTCGATGATGTATCCTCCGATCAGGCTTTTGTCCACCTTCTCTTCCAGAATCACCTCACCGTGCGTCTTCTCGGCAGCCAGTTTCTGCAAGTGTGCCACAAGCTTGGGCGAACTGACGGCAGTGGTAAGCTTTCCGATGAGGATGTGCTTGTCTTCCTGATACAGGTCGATGTACGACCACATCATGAACTGCAAGAACTTCTCCCTTCTGTCTTCCAGCACCAGGCAGAGAAAACGCGTCATCACCTGGCTTACGTCCTTTCCACCCGAAGCCTCGCAAAGCAGCTCCAGCTTCTTGCTTCTCTCCAGCACCGGATTTTCCACGGCACGCCGCAGGGCGGGCACTTCGGCAAAGTGTGCAGCCAGCGTCTTCACCTCTTTGTACACCTTGTCTTCCAGCCCTTCTCCCTTCGCGTATGCCAGCAGTGCCTTCGCGAAACGTCTTGAAACGACTCCTGTATTCATGACACGTTATTTTTTAGAAGTTTCAATCATTTCATCCAGCAGACGGTCAATCAGCGCAGCCTGTTCCTTTTCATCGGCCAGCTTGTTGCGCATAATCTTCTCTGCAATGCCCACTGACAACACAGCTACCTGGCGGCGGATGTCACGGATGGCACTTTCCTTTTCCGTTTCAATCTGCTTCTTCATCTCCTCCATCAGGCGGTTGCCTTCGGCGAAGGCCTTCTCCTGAGCGTCCTTGATGATGCGGTCGCGCGTAGCAGCAGCCTCACTCAGAATGCGGTGCTGTTCTTCACGTGCCTGTGCCAGGAGTTTCTCCCCCTCCACCTTCACGTTGGCCAGCTGTTCGTTGGCCTCGCGCGCCGCCTTGAGCGAATTGTCAATGTATGCTTTCCGGTCCTCCACCATCTTCAGTATCACCGGGAAGCCGTATTTCGCCAAGATGAAGAACACGACTCCGAAGGTGATGACCATCCAGAACAGCAGCCCCGGATCCGGAGTTAATAATCCCATAACTTATTGTTTTATTTTTTACAAGAACAAAGTCAACAAACAAACCACGATAGCAATCAGTGCCACACCTTCTACCAGCGCAGCAGCGATAATCATGTTCATACGCAAGTCGCCTGAAGCTTCCGGCTGGCGTGCGATACCTTCCATGGCCGAGCTACCAATTTTACCGATACCGATACCGGCACCCAAAACTGCAATACCTGCACCGATAGCGGCGCCCAACTTACTAATACCTACACCTGCAGCTGCCTGCAATAAAACTGACAATAACATAATTTTCTTGTTTTAAAAGGTTATACTTTAATTTTCTTTGAATCTATTATTTTTCGGCATGTTCCTTCACCTGCGACAGACCGATAAACACGGCCGACAGCATCGTGAAGACGTATGCCTGGATGAATGCCACCAGAATTTCCAGCGCATCCATGAAAATGCTGAATGCCACCGACACCACCGTCATCGAGCCGTTGATTACCGGACCCGACTTCACCGTGATGAAGATAATGGCTACCAGACTGAGCACGGCCGCATGTCCTGCCATGATGTTGGCAAACAAACGGATCATCAGTGCAAACGGTTTGGTAAAGATACCGAAGAATTCAATCAACGGCATCATAGGAATCGGCGCCTTCAGCCACGTAGGCACGTCGGGCCAGAAGATTTCCTTCCAGTAAGCCTTCGTACCATACACGTTGGTCAGCACGAACGTGCACAAGGCCAGCACCAGCGTAATGGCGATGTTACCCGTCACGTTAGCACCTCCGGGGAAGATAGGAATCAGCCCCATCAGGTTGTTCACCAGAATGAAGAAGAACGCCGTGAGCAGATAAGGTGCGTAGCGGCGGTAATTCTCGCCGATGCAGCCCTTAATCACGTCGTTGTAGATAGAAAGCACCGTAGCCTCAATCATGCCGACGCCCCCCTTGGGTGCCCCGTCTTCCAGCGGATGTTTCTTGTACCAGCGCACGCAGCTCATCATGATGACCAGCAGCACCGCACTGTTGATAAACAAGCCCAGCACATTCTTCGTGATGGAGATGTCCAGCGGACGCACCTCCTCGCCGGCCGCATTGCGTTCCACGATCTTGCCGTCGTAGGCACCGCCCTCGGCCACGTACAGACCCTCATAAGGACCTTCCTCCAGCCGGGCAGACGAGAACACATGCCAGCCCGTACTGCTTTTCACGATCACCGGCAGCGGAATGCTTACCTCCGTATCGCCAAACTTCGCAATGTGCCACTGGTAGGCATCGCCAATGTGTCCGAACACCAGTTCGTTCACGTCGATGTCGCCCTCAGCGGCCTGTGCCTTCGTCAGCGCAGCCGGAACCGCCATCAGCAGTAACAGCGTGATGATTATGTACCGTAATTTTTTCATCATTAGCTTTTTTTCTTAGTTTGAGTTTCGCTTCAAAAAGAAGGAAAAAACGGGTTTCGAATATCAGAAACGCAAAGTAGAAGAAGATGAAGGTCAGCATGAACGCCACCACTTCATGTCCTATCACAAATCCGTAGAACATCAGCAGCATGGCACTGACAATGAATTTCAGTACCTTGCACACCAGATACGTCATCGCAATCCGTTCCAGCCCCATGCGATAGTTGAACGCGAACATTTCTATGTACAACAGGCCGAAAAGATAGAAGAATATCGGAATGGCCGGAAACCACAGGAAATACCTGTCGGGAATGAACAGATGATATACCACGGCGACGAGCGTCGTCAGCACAACTCCAATCACGGTCAGTTCTTTTATAAATTTCTTCTTAACGGTCAACAAAAACATAGTATCGTGCGGTTTTTCATCCGGAAAGCCGCCAAAAACATATTCGGTTCATCGCCTGCTTCGCTCCTCTCAGAGTTCCACACAGACTGAAATCTGATTCTCCTTGACTTCCACGAATCCCCCCTTGATTTGCAGGGATTGCGTTTCCTGTCCGGCCACGTATTTCACTTCCCCGGCCGAGAGCGTGGAAATCAGCGGGGCATGGTCGGCCATGACCTGAAATTTTCCTGCGCTTCCCGGAAAGATAGCCTGGCTCACTTTTCCTTCGTAAACCAGCTTTTCGGGTGAAACGATAACCAGATGAAGTTCTTTCATATTAAGCTATCAGCTTTTAACTTTTTACTATTAATTATTAACTCTCAGCCGCTTCCATCAGCTTCTTACCCTTCTCTATGGCGTCCTCAATGGTACCCACGTTCAGGAAAGCCTGTTCAGGCAGATAGTCTACCTCGCCGTCCAGAATCATCTTGAATCCCTTGATGGTGTCTTCTATGGAAACCATCACGCCCGGCACACCCGTAAACTGCTCGGCCACGGCAAACGGCTGCGAAAGGAATCGCTGCACGCGGCGGGCACGGTTCACCGTCAGACGGTCTTCATCCGAAAGTTCATCCATACCTAAGATAGAGATAATATCCTGAAGTTCCTTGTTGCGCTGCAGAATCTGTTTCACGCGCTGAGCGGTTTCGTAGTGCTCCTTGCCCACAATCAGCGGGTCGAGGATACGCGACGTAGAATCCAGCGGGTCTACAGCCGGATAGATACCCAACTCGGTAATCTTACGGCTCAACACCGTAGTGGCATCCAGGTGCGTAAAGGTAGTAGCCGGCGCAGGGTCGGTCAAGTCATCGGCCGGCACGTACACCGCCTGCACGGAAGTAATGGAGCCGTTCTTCGTAGAAGTGATACGTTCCTGCATCTGTCCCATTTCCGTAGCCAGTGTCGGCTGGTAACCTACTGCCGAAGGCATACGTCCCAGCAAGGCTGAAACCTCAGAACCTGCCTGTGTAAAACGGAAGATGTTGTCGATAAAGAACAGGATATCGCGCGGACCGTTGTCGCCCGTCTGGCGGTCACGGAAAGACTCGGCCAATGTCAGACCAGACAAGGCTACTGACTGACGGGCACCGGGAGGCTCGTTCATCTGTCCGAACACCATGGCTACCTGCGATTTTTCCACTTCGTTGTAATCCACCTTCGAAAGGTCCCAGTTTCCTTCCTCCATGCTCTTGAGGAATTCGTCACCGTAGCGGATTACGCCTGATTCAATCATTTCTCTCAGCAGGTCGTTACCTTCACGGGTACGCTCACCCACTCCTGCAAACACGGAGAAACCATTGTGTTTCTTGGCAATGTTATTGATTAACTCTTTGATGAGCACGGTTTTTCCAACACCCGCCCCACCAAACAGACCGATTTTACCACCCTTCAGGTAAGGTTCCAGCAGGTCAATCACCTTGATACCGGTAAACAATACTTCCTGGGTAGTGGCCAGGTCTTCGAATTTCGGAGGTTCACGGTGAATAGGAAATCCGTCCGTCTTGTCCAGTTCTTTCATACCGTCAATGGTATCACCTACCACATTCATCACACGGCCCTTGATCTGGTTTCCGATAGGCATCGAAATCGGATGCCCTGCAGGAACGACTTCCATTCCGCGCTTCAACCCGTCCGTACTGTCCATGGCCACGCAGCGTACCGTGTCTTCACCGATATGCTGCTGCACTTCAATCACCAGCGTACGCCCGTCGTTACGGGCAATCGTCATGGCATCGTGGATCTTCGGCAAGGCGTGTTCCACGTCTTGTCCTTCTTCAAACTTGAAGTACACATCGACCACCGGACCGATTACCTGCGAAATGTGTCCAACGATTTTTGACATAAGCAATTATTTTAATTTAAAAGAATGAATCATCCATGGTTCTTACCTATTAAACAAACGTCCCGGGTATTTGTTTAAAGTTTTACCATTTCTGTAACGCAAATGTACTGAATAAACTCTCATATATGTAACTCCATGTAACATTTTTTAGACTGATTCCCCTAATAATAGACATAAATCAAGAGATATCGGACAAATGGTTTTACACTTGTTTACACGGAAGCCGGATATCTAAACAAATATTTAAAGATTCAGGACGTGTGTGCGACCACACCTACAAAAAAAGCCACATTGCTGTGGCTCTTCTTGTAATAATATGTCTCGTTACACGCGCTTGAAGGTGTAATTGCCTTCCTCGGTGTACATTTCCGATTCAAACGTACAGTCGTACGAAGCTTGAATCTCCTCCTCCGTATACGACAGAATCACCACCCGTATGTTGCGGCCACGGTTGTCCGACAGCGTCAGCACTCCTTTGCTCAGCGTCCAGTTAAACGACTCGCCACGGAACGAAGCCGTACCGTCACGTCTTACCGAGAGCGTCTGTCCCACATGGTCATTCCGGTTCGACTCTTCTTCCGAATTTGTCCAGTCATTCGCCGTCACTTTCCACGTACCGATAATGTCTTCTCTCGACACTTCCACACCCGTCGGGTCTTCCGTGCTACAGCTGGCCATTCCAGCCACCATCAGGATAAAGCTCAAAAAGAGCCATACATTCTTTAGTTTCTTCATTTTCATTTGGTTTTACAGATAATATATAATGCTTATACTATTTCTTTCTCCAGATCGATTCCACCTTCCGCCTTACGGCCAGCACGTTCAGCACCGATACCAGCAGGAAAAGTCCCCCGGCCGTCAGCAGCGCCGGCAGCAGGCTGCCTCCCTGAAAATCGGGTACCATCCGCTGCAGCATGTCCAGATACGCTCCCCGGGCCACGCACACCAGCAGCACACCCATGGCTGCCACTGCCGCGTTCAGCCCCACCGTGAGCACCTGATACGGACGCGCCACCGCTGCCGGACTGAAGCCTATCATCAGCAGGTTCTCCAGCTTCTTCGTGTTCTTCTGCAACAGCAGGTAGATGCTCAGCATCAGCAGGTAGAACGACAGCACACTGATAATCAGACCCACCGTGAGCACGATGCCCACCACCATCTTCAGGAACCACGTCGTCTTTCCCGCATCCAGCTTGTCGCCTTCCGTCTCATAGCCTTTCTGCTTGAAATACTTCGCAATGCGGTCGTCTGCCGGATTGTCCACTTCCACAATCAGTCGTGAGGGAGCCGTCTCACCGCCGTCACCCAGCGTCGCGTTGGCCCAGTCCATGAACGCCTGCGGCACCAGAATCGTGTTCAGTCGGTTGGAGAAGCCCACGATACGTCCCTTCATGCGCTCCGTCCGTCCCCGTCCGCTCAGCCGCACGTCCAGCGTCATCATCCCCATCACGCCCTCCGAGAGCTGCGGCAGGTTGCGGCTCTGTGCAAAGCCGAAATTATACAGGTTCAGGTAGTTGCGCGGAATGATGATAGGGATTTCGGTCTGCCCCTCGCGATACGTCCAGCCTTCCAGCCGCACGTCGACAAACTCATCGGGCACCGACTCAAAGAACATCGCCGTAGAGAGCTGCATGCCCGCCATGCCCATGCCGGCCGACACCTGAAACTGCGCCGGAGTGAACGCCCCCGTCCGCTTGGCAAACGGCTGTGCCTCCATGTCGGCTATGTCGGCACGCGAGAACGTGCCTCCCTTGCCCACCAGGCTGCCCAATGTGCTCACCTGCTTGCTCACAATCACGTAGTCCTTCTTCATGAAACTGTCGCCCTGCGTAAACACCGGCAACACGTCCTTATAAAACTGTATACTCAGCAGCACGATGACCATACCGCACAGGTTGGCCAGGAAAAACCCCGCCAGCTGCGCCACACTGATGTGCTGTCTCAATAATTTCCAGATCATATCCGTCTTCGTTTTAATCCCTTACAAACTCAGCACCCTGTCATACTCCAGCGGCAGGTGCTTGCCGATGGACGTCACAATCACTCCTGCGCCCTGGCGGGCCGCTTCCTCCTTCAGGATGCGCGCCATAATCTGCCCGTTGCTGTCGTCCAGGTGGCTCACCGGCTCATCCAGGAAGAAAAAGTCGGCCGGCTGGCACAGCATCCGCACGAAAGCCACGCGCTGCTGCTGCCCGTACGACATCTTGCCCACTTTCACGTCCCACTTGTCGGCGATGCCCAGCTGCTCAAACCAGTCCTTCACCTGCTGCTTGCGGCAGAAGCCCGTCAGCCCGTTCTTCAGCTGCACGTTCTCCCATGCCGTCAGTTCCCCGAACAGGCGGAGCTCCTGAAACAGCATGCTCAGCGAACGCTTGCGGATGTCGGTCCACTGCTTCACCATGAGTTTCCGCACATTCTCCCCGTCGAAGGTGATAATCCCCTGGTAGTCCGTACGGTACCCGTAAATAAAACTGCAAAGCGACGACTTGCCTGTGCCCGACGCCGCTTCAATCAGATACATCTTTCCTTTCTGGAAAGCCACCTTCCGGTGCCACACGTCGGACACGATTCCGTCGCGTCCGGCGAATACCTCCGGCAGGGTTTGCTGTAATTCTATTGTGTTCATTATTAATTATTAACTATCTGTACCAGCTGCTTCAGCGCATTCTCCTTGCGGTTCTTCAGCTGCAACACCATGCGCGCCTTGGTCGGTTCATCCGATTCCACGCTCAGGTAGTCCAGCATGCTCACGTATGGCACCTGCGGAAGCACGGCAGCCAGTGCCTGGAAGTTTACGTTCAGGTAGAAATGCTTGTCCTTCACGTCCTTGGCCCAGTCACAGTCTTTCAGCGACAGTCCCTTCACCTCACGGCCAATCAGGTCTTCCTGATTCGTCAGGTAGAAGCGGTCATCTTTCACGCCCAGCCAGAAAGACACCGGTCCGCGGCCCATGCCCAGCATGGCACCGTTGGCAGCCACAAACTGATAAGCATTCTCGCCCTTGTTTACCAGGCGCATCTGTCCGTTTGTCATGGCCAGCATCGGTTTCAAGTCCTCAAACGTGCGCATAAAGTCACTGTTCGTCACGTCGGCATACAGGATGAAGCCCGGCTTCATCGACATTTCCGGCATGGCCACTGCCACGTCACCCTTCACCGCCTTGAAGATAGCCTCAAAGTCGAGCGGCATCATCGAGTTGTCCAGCTCCTGACGCACCGTCGGGTTCTCGCGCAGCAGTTCGTACGCCTTCTCACCGTTCACGTTGGCAGCCATCCAGCACACCGTATTGGCCGGAAACGTCTCCAAGTACGTACCATCCAGTTCCCCGCTCACTTCCGCCTGCTTCTTCAGCAAGTCCTTGAACTTGCCCTCCAACAGCGTCTCCACTTCCATCACGGCCCTTCCCGCCTGGAAATCGAGCGTAGAGAATATCTTTAAATCATTCAGGTTCAAGTCAGCCGGCAGTCCCATGGTCATCGGTCCCCAATAACTCTTCGGCATGACATCCAGTGCAGTCACCATTGCCACATCCTCGTCGGCATCCTCTAATTTCTTGAATTCCGGAGTGCCCGAATAGCCCTCCCCTTTCTTCTGGCGCAGCCACATCGAAGCCTGATGCTGCAAGTCCTTCGGGTTGCCGTTGCCCGCCAGCATCATGAACGCATCGTCCGTCCAGGCCATCAGTCCGCCGCCACCCACGGTCCAGCGGCAGCCGTCGCCGTCGGCAGGAGCCTCACACGCCTTCTGCTCCTGAAGCATTGCAATCAAATCTTCCAGTTTTCCCTTGTCGGCCATGCGCACCAGCACACCGCCCATCTCCATCTGAGAAGCCCCAAAGAAATACACCCGGTCGGTCAGTTTCAGTCCGCTTTCCTCCGGATTCTCCATCAGTTTGTCCACCAGGGCATCCGCATTGCCCTTCAGGCTCGATTTCATCATCTGCCCCATCGACTGCTTTGCCTGATCGTTCAGGTCACACTTCTGTGCCATTTCCATCAGGTCGAACGAGAATACAGCAGCCGCATCTTTCGGCAATGCATTGGTATAAGGATTACTCTCCCCGCAGGCAGACAACAGGAAAGCCATACCCAGTGCCAGGCTTCCCATCCATTTCCATGTCTTTTTCATAATCATTTATTTAAAAGTTACACATCACCTTCATTCCGCGTGTGTCAGGTTCATCAGGTGTACGGCCACCAGCGCCGCCGTCTCCGTACGCAGACGCGACTTGCCCAGGCTCACCGCCTGAAAACCTTTTTCAGCCGCCAGTGCCACTTCCTCCGGACTAAAGTCCCCCTCCGGACCAATCAGCACCACGGCATCCTCATCCGTGCGGAGCACATCGCGCAGAAGGGGCTTTTCCCCCTCATAACAGTGCGCAATGAACTTCTGCCCCGTAAATTCCCGCTCCATGAAGCGGCGGAAATCCGTCATCTCGTTTACCACCGGCTTGCGCGCCTTGAGCGACTGCTTTACGGCCGACACCACGATTTTCTCCACCCGTTCCGTCTTGATGACCTTCCGTTCCGAAAAACGGCAATTCAGGAAAGTCAGCTCGTCGAAACCGATTTCCGTGGCCTTTTCCGCCAGCCATTCCATGCGGTCCATGTTCTTGGTAGGTGCCAGTGCCAGGTGCAGATGCCCTTTCCAGAAGGGCTCCTGCTCCGTTTTCTCCACCACCTTCACCACACAGCGTTTCTGCGTGGCAGCCGAAATGACCGCCCGATAGAAGCAGCCTTTCCCGTCGGTCAGGGTAATCTCCTCGCCCACTCCCAGGCGCAACACCCGCAGACAGTGTCCGGCCTCTTCCTCCGGCAGCTCCATGGTCTGCGCAATATCCGGTGCATAAAACACGTGCATAGACTTATTCCCTTTCGTTAGCTTCTTCTTCCAGACTGTCGTCTGTTTCCCCTCTCTCCTTACGAGCCTGCATTTCGCGCTTAATCAGCTCTGCATACTCGTAGTTTTCCTCACGGATGGCCTTTTTCATCTCCTTCTCCAGGTAAAACATCGGCAATCCGCGCAACAGCGCCGCCTGCAAGTGCGATACAGACTTCTTGGCAAAATCCGGCACCCGGTTTTCCAGCATCTCCGTTCTGATATAGAACGGTGCCTCTCCCAGGGTAGCAAGTACCAGCGCATCGGCCAGTTTCACGGTCAGTTCCACCACCGTGCCGTCCGTCTTGCGCATATAGACACTGGTCTGCGGTACCTGGTCTTCCTTTCCCCACAGCACAGCCTTTTCCACCGTAGCCCCATAATGCTCCTTCAGCATCTTCAGCATCTGGTAGTGCACCGAAAGGTCTACCGCCTCCGGCGCATCCAGCGACACGTCCAGCAGGTCTGCTTCGTCGGCATTGATGATAGCCATGAACTTACGGTGCGGCTCTTCCTTCTCTTCCAGCATCATCTTGTAATTGTAGCCGTTTGCCATCAGCATATCCATTTTGTCCGCATCCGTCAGCACCTCATCGAATGTCAGGTCCTTTACCAGTTCTACCGGGTCTATCATCTCTGTAATGTAGCTGACTTTCAGTTCTGTCAGTCCTTCGTTTCCTTTGAATTCCATAGTGAAATCTCATTTAATTGTTATTACTATTATGCTTATATTTAAATACCACTGAAAAGACTACGGCCACCACCAGCGCATAAGCTGCAAACACGAACCATGCGTAGCTCCAGCCTTCCACCTGCGGCGCCTGCGAGTTGAAGTCCACAAAGCAGTTCACCACCGCCTGCGCACACAGCGTGCCCACCGTAGCACCGATACCGTTGGTCATGATAATGAACAGTCCCTGCGCGCTCGAGCGGATAGACAGATCCGTCTCCTTGTCGACAAACAGCGAACCCGACACGTTGAAGAAGTCGAATGCCACGCCATACACCAGCATGGACAGCACGAACATCCACACCCCGCTGCCCGGGTCACCCAGGCCGAACAGTCCGAAGCGGAGCACCCATGCCACCATGGCAATCAGCATCACCCGCTTGATGCCGAAACGTCCCAGGAAGAACGGAATCAGCAGGATACAGCACGCTTCACTGATTTGCGAGAGCGAAATCAGCAGGTTGGCATGCTGCACGCCAAACGTATCGGCATATTCCGGAATGGCGCTGAAACTCGTGATAAACGGATTGGCAAACCCGTTCGTAATCTGCAGCGACACGCCCAGCAGCATCGAGAAGATGAAGAACACCGCCATCTTGCGGTTCTTGAAAAGCAGAAACGCCTTCAGCCCCAGTGCCTCCACCAGCGACTTGCGCTCTCCCTGCGCACGGCTCACCGGACACTCCGGCAGCGTCTGGGCATATACAGCCAGCACTACGCCCCAGGCCGCACACGTAAAGAACTGCATATAATTCGACTGGAATCCCAGCAAATCTACCAGCCACATGGAACAGATGAAACCGATGGTGCCGAACGTACGTATCGGCGGAAAAGCCTTGATGGTGTCCAGTCCCGCCTTATCCAGCGCCGTATAGGCCACCGAATTCGACAAAGCCAGCGTAGGCATGTAGAACGCCACACTCACGGAGTAGAACGAGAACAACGGTGCAAATTCCACCTGCGGTCCCGTAGTCATGGCATAGTAGCCCGCTCCTCCCATAAACAAGGCTGCCAGCAAATGGCTCAGCCCCAACAACCGTTGCGCCGGAACCCAGCGGTCGGCAATGATACCCAGCACAGCCGGCATAAACAGGGACACAACCCCCTGCATGGCGTAAAAAATTCCGATATGTCCACCCAGTCCCACGCCTGCCAGGTACGTACCCATCGAAGTAAGATAGGCCCCCCACACAGCAAACTGCAGGAAGTTCATGACAATCAGTCTCAGTTTCATATTCATATACTCATAGATTTATTAAAGGTTATTTCATCATCGTAGCCAGTGAAGCCAGCATCGTAGCCAGCGAAGCAAACGAAGTCGCATTCGATACCACAGTGGCAAAATTGAACTTCTTCGTCTTGTTCGGCACCACGATTTCGCAGCCCGCCTCAATCTGTTTCTTTCCGCTGCCCTTCACCTCGGCCACCTGTCCGTTCATGTAAATAATGAACTTCTGGCTCTTCTTGGCGTTGGCAGAGTAGCCTCCCGCCTGGCTCAGGTAATACTTCACGCTCTTGCCCTTGGCATACGACACCGTGTTCGGCATCATCACCGCTCCGTTCACCTTCACCGTATTGTTGTATTCCGGCACCGTCAGCACATCGCCCTCGCGCAGCACCAGGTCGGCATCACCGCCCGGGTTGGCCAGCGCCGCTTCCAGGTCAATACCCACCGTGAACGTGCTGTCCACCTTCAGTCCCAGCGAAGTAGCCAGGGTCTCACCGATTTCCCGGCGCACCATCTTCACCACATCTTCCATGCGGCGCAGTTCCTCCTCGTTGGCCACGCGGCGCAACTTGGCTCCCCGCACATACGCATAGCGGCTCACCCCTCCGGCCCGCTGAATCAGGCTGCTCAGGCGTTCGCTCTTCGTACTCAGCGTATACTCACCCCGGTACAGCACCTCGCCGTCCACCGTCACGTTCACCTGCTCGGTGTAGCTCGGGCTGCGGCGCACGAACACCTGGTCGTAAGGTTGCAGTTCAAATCCCGCCTCGCCGTCCACCACGAAGCCGTCCTTCAGGCCGAACGAGAAATTCTGTCCGATCATGTCCGGTTCCGTCGTCCCTTTCGGGTTACGGATGCGCCGCGACACGTCCACACGCACCAGCGAAGCCGATTCCTTCAGTCCGCCCGCCGTAATCACCAGGTCCTCCAGGCTCATGTGGTCGGCATACGTATAGCTTCCCGGCTTGTTCACCTCCCCGCTGATGGTCACCTTGCCCATGTCCTGCAAGTCGTGGATACTCGGAATATACAAAATGTCATTCTTCTGCAAGGCGATGTCGGGCGAAGTTCCCTTCAGAATCCCTTCGATGTCCACCGGCAGCACCTCCTTCGTCAGGTTTTCCCGTTCACGATACAGCACCGCGCGTCCCGTAAACGCATCCCCCAGCAGTCCGTCGGCCTTTTCCACCAGCTGGCGCACCGTGTTGAGCGAGCCGCTCAGTTCGAACACACCCGGATGATACACCGCGCCCTTCACCTCCAGACGGTTGTTGAAGCGGTTCAGGATAGAATCCACCGTCACCACATCCCCGTCTATTAATTTAAACGCAGAATAGTGCATATCGTCCACCGTTTTTACGGAAAATTCTTTTCCATCTTTTCGTAACACCCTGATACTCTTCTTGTAAGCATCCGAAGAAAATCCGCCGGCATACTTCAGCAACGTCGCGGCCGACTCCCCGTTCTTCATTTCATAGAACATCGGGCGTTTCACCTTACCCGTAATCTTCACCAGTTCGTCGTAGGTAGGCACAATCACCACATCGCCGTCCTGCAGGCGGATGTCGTCCTGAATCTGCCCCTTCATGATGTACTCGTACACATCCAGCCGGGCAATCGTCTTTCCGCCACGGGCCACCTGCACGTTACGCAAGCTACCGATGTCGCTCACCCCGCCCGACGCATACAAGGCATGAAACACCGTCGAGAGCGACGACAGGGCATACGTACCCGGCGCTCTCACCTCTCCCATCACGTTCACCTGGATGGTGCGGATGTTTCCCAGCGTCACCTGGATGTTATTGGCCGAATCCGCATAAATCTTGCCCAGTTCCTGCTTCAGCAGCTGGCGGGCATCCTTGATGGTCATGTTGTTCAGGTATACCGGACCCAGATTGGCGATGTTCACGTAGCCGTCGGGCGAAACCTCCAGCCGCATGGTATTCTGGCTGGCCCCCCACACGTCGACAATCACCTCGTCGCCCGGTCCCAGCCGGTAGTTCTCCGGAGTAGCCATGTTCAGGTTCGGCTGGAAAGTAAGTTTGTCAATGTTGAAAATATTGCGACCGAACACGCCATTCTCGCTGGCCGTCGACACCTTCAGTTCCTGACGTTTCTTCATGGTCTCCTTCATCTCGTCCGTATTCGCACCTTCAAGGGCCGCCTCTCCGTCAGTCGCATTGGCCACCGTCGTCTTCCGCGCCCTCGTACCGGTGTCCTGTACCGCACCGCCTTCTCCCGCCTGAGAAGAAGAAGAGCCCGAAGTGGCAGCGCCCGAATACTGAGACTTCAAGCGCAACAACTGCTCCTGAGTAGCCCCTTTCGAAAGCAGCTCCATCGCAATGGTCTGCTGGTCCTTCCCCTGCTGAAGTGCTTGCTGTACATATTCTATCACCTGGCTGTCGGTCATTCCGCTTTGGGCATACACAGCCGGCCCTCCCAGCAGAAACAACCACAGCACAACTCTAGCGAACTGTTTTCTCATTTTATTGTCTACGTTTTTGGTTTTAATGACAAAGATACATGAAAAAAAATAACCACCAAGCCCCCAGGGAAAGGAATTACGGCATGGGAAGCGAAAAAATAGTAAAATCAGACTGTTCCCGCGGTCAATTTACAGGAAACATTCGGGCTTCAAAATATAAATAAAGTTAACAAGGTGCATTTTTCCGCGCATTTTACATGTTACATAACATAAAACCCTTACCTTTGCATTGTGTTTTTCATGGTATTAGATTTAAGGTTAATGAAGATTGGGAGTCTGGGAAGATTCCCTTTTTCTATTTTTGTCTTTTAGACAATCACCCACGCTTCTTTTTTATCACCTGGTTAAACCACAGGTGAAGCAGCGTCCAGGCCACCACGTCAATCACGAACACCAGCGTGTTGTTCATATACTGTATGGCCGTGATGGTAAACGCACAGAAGCAGGCCGACATCAGCTGGATAGTCACCATCGCCTTGCGGGGCGAGAAACCCATCTCCAGGAACTTGTGGTGGATGTGCGTCTTGTCGGGCATGAACAGCGGCCGTCTGTTGCGCGCACGGCGCAGCACCACACGCACCACGTCCAGACACGGCACCATCAGCACGCTGAACGATACCAGCACCGGACTGCTCTTCACCCTCAGCAGCATTTCCGGCTCGTACATGCTGTATTTGATGACAAAAAAGCTCAGAATAAATCCCAGTGTCAAGCTGCCCGTATCCCCCATGAAAATCTTGCGCCCCATGTCGGCATTCCCGAACACGTTGTACGAGAAGAACGGAATAATCACCCCCACCGTCACGAACGCCAGCATGGCATAGCTCCACATCTGGAAATGCACGAACAGCACCCCGAACACCAGCAGTGCCACCATGCTCAGCCCCGACGCCAGTCCGTCGATACCGTCAATCAGGTTGATGGCATTGGTGATGAACACCACCAGCAGCATGGTCAGCGGAATGCCCACCGCCTCCGGAATAAGGTAAATGCCGAAAAGCCCGTAGAAACTGTTGATGTACAGGCCCGCCAGCGGAAACATGACCGCCGAGATAATCTGCACCAGGAACTTCCGGCGGTAGCGCACCCCCACCAGGTCGTCGCCGATACCTATAATATATAATAAGGTCATTCCGCCCATCAGGAAAAGAAACTCAGAGATCAGCGTCTCCGCCTCCCTCGCCTGCGGTCCGATGCCCAGCACCAGCCGCAAGGCCGTAAACACACAGAGCGAAAAAAGAATCACCGGGAAAAATGTCACTCCACCCAGACGGGGCACCGGACGCTTGTGCACCTTCCGTTCATCGGGCACGTCGAACAGACGCTTCCGCATGGAAATAATCAACACATTCGGAATAATGATACGGCCCAGAATCACCGCCGAGATAAAGGCCAGAACAACGATATACAGATTCTCCATAACAATCTTGGTTGAAATTTGAATATTATTGCAAAGTTACATCTTTATTTCATATCTGCAACAGAATCGTTTCCCGCCACACACAAAAAAACGGGAGTCAAAGCTCCCGTTTCACCTCAAAGCAAGGACACGCCTTGGTCCATTCATCCGGTTCCACCACCCCGTCGCCGTCCAGGTCCGGACTCAGGTCGCGGTGGCCCACCACCTGCGTGATGCCCGGAAAATCCGCCTTCAGCACCCTCACCAGAATCCGCAGCGAACGCTTCTGCAGCTCCGTGCGCGTATCCGCCGGGCGGCCCTGCTCATCCAGTCCCCCTTCGTACGCGATGCCGATGCTCCGCTCGTTGTAGCCCCGTGCATGCGCCCCGGCCCGTTCCACCGGACGCATGGTGCAGATTTCTCCGTCCGTGCGCACATAATAATGATAGCCGCAGCACTTGAAGCCCCGTTTCCGGTGCATCCTGGTCAGTTCAGCAGGCGAGAGCGGACTATCCGCCCTCGTTGCTGTACAATGAATCACAATCATGTCAATCTTTCTCATCACAATCCGGTTTTCTCCCGGTCAGGAGACAGAGAATACACTTCAGTACCCTGACCACAATCCATTTTACCCTCGTCATTTCTCACTGCACCTCATTAAGATTAAGCCCCCAGACCTTCGTCGGTTTCTTCTTCCTTCTTATACTTCACCGGCACCTTTTCGAAAGCCAGGTTGCCGATGGCCTCCTGCATCGCCGTACCCGGGCGGAACAACACACGCACCTTGTCAATCAGCGCGTCCGTGTAAGTCTCTTCCGTGTCCGAACCGCCTCCGCTCAAGCTCAGCTGCAACGAGCCCAGTTCGCCCAGTCGCACGATTTCACCACCCTGCAAGCCTTCCGACACGATGTCTTCCAGCGCCGTCAGCACCGCCATCACGTCGGCACGGGTCACGGTACACATCTGGTGGATACGTTCCGCAATTTCACGGATGCCCATCTCGCCGCGAGCCTGCGACTGTGCATAATACTTCACTTCACCGCTTTCACGGTCTGCCGGGTTCACACGTCCTACTACTGAATAAGTCACTGTCTTTTTCATAAGTCAAAACAATTAATAGTTAATAGTTAAAAGTTAAAAACGAAGACTGATGATTTGTTTTTCGTTTACAAAGGCAAAGATACGACGCGCCGTTCCCGCCGTGTAGACTTATGAAGACATACGAAGACTTTTGAAGAAATTATTTTTTCACTTCCCCGCTCAGGGCTCTCCCAGGAAGCGCACAATCAGTTCCACCTCCGGCTTCAGGAAAAACTTCCGGTTCTTGTCGTAGCCCGCCGCTGCGAGCGCCTCTTCCAGTTCCCTGCACCGCTTGATCCACCGTGCCAGCCCCTGCAGTGCCGACTTCTTGTCCAACTCCGGAAAATACAGTCGGGCCAGCTCATTCTTGCGATACACCCTCAGACAGAACCGTCCGTCTCTTCCGGGCGTTCCCCGCCCTTCCCTCGTATTCAGTTGCATGTATTCCATCTTCCTTTCGTTTAAATTACGAATATAAATATACTCATTTTCAGTCGGATATGCAAATCTTTTCCGTTCTGTTTCCATGGCCGGACGCTACTTTTTTCCTCGCACACCGCCCCGCCAGACTCCTCCCGCGTTATTTGTCCAAACATCAATATTCAGCCCTTCACGCCCAAAAACACCCCAAATCATTGCACAGATTTGAAATAAATCGTAATTTTGCATAATTTACAGAAGCAGAGAGACTAATCTTCCGTTTTTCCGGACGGAAGAAGCAAAGTGAAACCACAAACAAAAAAACAATCTAAAAACAAAATATGAAGATTAAAGCGTTATCACTTCTCGTTTTTATGGCCTGCTCCCCGCTGCTGATGGCACAATCGAGCATGACCGACCAGCAAGTTCTAGAGTATGTAAAACAAGGCATGTCCGAAGGTAAGGACCAGCGCCAGATGGCCACTGAGCTGGCCCGTCGTGGCGTGACCCGCGAACAGGCCGAACGTGTCAAGAAGCTGTACGAACAGGAACAGGGAGTCAGCACGTCCAAGATGAGCGGCACCGAACAGAACGAAGCCCGCCTGCGCGAAGCCACTCAGGAAGAAAGCACCACCTCCGTACTGGAAAATCCGCAGCCTGACAGCCGCGAACTGGCACAGGAAAATCAGGTGTTCGGACGCAACATCTTCAATACCCGCAACCTTACTTTCGAACCCAGCGTCAACCTCGCCACCCCTCCCAACTACCGTCTCGGTCCGGGCGACGAAGTGATTATCGACATCTGGGGAACCAGCCAGAACACCATCCGTCAGCAGATTTCGCCCGACGGCACCATCAATATCGAGAAAATCGGTCCGGTCAGCCTGAGCGGCATGACCGTAAGCGAAGCCAACGGCTACCTGAAGCGTGTGCTGGGCAAGACCTACAGCGGACTGGACGCCCCCGACGGAACTCTTGAAATCCGCCTGACCCTGGGCAACACCCGCACCATCCAGATTAACGTGATGGGCGAAGTGGTGCAGCCGGGCACCTACGCCCTGTCATCCTTCTCCACCGTGTTCCACGCCCTTTACCGCGCCGGCGGTGTGAGCAACATCGGTAGCTTGCGTAACGTGCAGGTAACCCGTAACGGCAAGACCGTGGCCAAGGTCGATGTGTACGACTTCATCATGAAAGGCAAGACACAGGACGACATCCGCCTGCAGGAAGGCGACGTGATTATCGTGCCCGCCTACGAAGCCCTGGTGCAGATCAGCGGCAACGTAAAGCGCCCCATGAAGTTCGAAATGAAGAAAAACGAAACCCTCGCCACCCTGATCAACTATGCCGGCGGTTTCTCGGCCGATGCCTACACCCGCTCCCTGCGCGTAGTGCGCCAGAACGGCGAAGAATATGAAATCAACACGGTGAAAGAAATAGACTACTCCGCCTACCCCATGCGTAACGGCGACGTGGTGACTGCCGAGGCCATCCTGAACCGCTTTACCAACAAGCTGGAAGTGCGCGGTGCCGTGTACCGTCCGGGCATCTACCAGCTCAACGGCGAAATCAATACCGTGCGTGCCCTGGTGAACGAAGCCAAGGGCCTGACGGGCGACGCCTTTACCAACCGTGCCGTATTGCAGCGCGAGCGTGAAGACCTCACCACCGAAATCATCAGTGTAGACGTGCGCAGCATCATGGCCGGCACCAGCCCCGACATCCCCTTGCAGAAGAACGACATTCTCTATATCCCCAGCATCCACGACCTGGAAGACCGCGGCGATGTGGCCATCTTCGGCGAAGTGGCCAAGCCCGACTCGTATTCCTATTCGGACAACATGACGCTGGAAGACCTCATCATCCGCGCCGGCGGATTGCGTGAATCGGCCTCTACCGTACGTGTGGACGTATCCCGCCGCATCAAGGATTCCAAGAGTACCGCTTCTACCGACAGCATCGGCCAGATGTTCACCTTTGCCCTGAAAGACGGTTTCGTAATCGACGGGGAGCAAGGCTTCACCCTCCAGCCCTACGACCAGGTGTTCGTACGCCGTAGCCCGGGTTACCAGGCACAGCAGAACGTACGAGTAACCGGTGAAGTCATTTTTGGCGGTACCTATGCCATGACTACCACCGAAGAACGCCTGTCCGACCTCGTCAAGAAAGCCGGCGGTGCTACCCCGAAGGCCTACCTGCGCGGTGCCAAGCTGATTCGCGTGGCGAACGATGAAGAAAAGAAACGCATGCGCGACGTCATCAACCTGATGAACCGCCAGTTTGGCGAAGCCATGATGGACTCCCTGGGCATCCGTGTGGAAGATACCTTCAGCGTAGGTATTGATCTGGAAAAAGCCATGGCCAAACCCGGCAGTGAGTACGACCTGGTATTGCGCGAAGGCGACGTACTGGATGTACCGAAAATGAACAACACCGTGAAAGTGAACGGTGCCGTCATGATGCCGAACACCGTGGGCTACTTGAGCGACAAGAACGCCAACTACTACCTCGACCAGGCCGGAGGCTATGCCCTCAATGCCAAGAAGAGCAAGAAGTTCGTCATTTATATGAACGGACAGGTAGCCCGTATCAAAAGCCGCAGTAAAGACAAGATTGAGCCGGGCTGCGAAATCATCGTACCGAGCAAGAAGAACAAGAAAGTCAATGTAGGCGAAATCCTGGGCTATGCCTCTTCCTTCGGTTCATTGGCCACCATGTTCGCTACCATCTCTAACCTGATTAAGAAGTAAAGCCATGGAAGAAAACAAACAATATACTGAACCGGAATATCGTCCGGCTACAGAAGACGACGATGAACTCCAGATAGACTGGATGGGCATCCTCCGCCAGGTTCTCGCCATCCGCAAGAAATTCTATAAAGTAGTAGCCATCAGCATTATGGCAAGCATTGTAATAGCCTTCAGCATTCCTCAAAAATATACTGTTAGTATTACTCTCTCACCTGAAATGGGGGGTGGAAAATCAGGAGGAGGATTGGCTAGCATGGCTGCTTCTTTCTTAGGAGGAAATATTAGTTCTGACAGTCCAGATGCTTTAAATGCAACTTTAGCACCTGACATTGTAGCTTCTACCCCTTTCCTGCTTGAATTACTTGATGCTCGCATCATTAATCAAGACAATACCTTGGATACTACTTTTACAGCATATTTGGATGAGCAACAATCACCTTGGTGGGGATATATTTTGCAATTACCTGGTAAGGCATTCAATAGTATCAAATCCTTATTCAAGGATGAAGATAAATATATGACATCTACAGAAGTGTCTCGATCAAATATTATCGAACTCAACCGTAAGGACTTACAGAAACTCAGAAGATTACGACAACTAATTACTGCTGAAATGGATACAAAAACAGCTATTACAACATTAACCGTAACCTTACAAGATCCTAAGGTAGCAGCGACGATAGCCGACAGCGTGGTATCCAAGCTACAGCAGTACATCACTGCCTACCGCACCCGCAAGGCCAAGGAAGACTGCCAGTATCTGGAAAAGCTTTACAAGGAACGCCAGCAGGAATACTACGATGCCCAGCAGCGTTATGCCCGCTATGTGGATGCCAACAGTAACGTGGTGTTCCAGAGCACCCTGGCGGAGCGTGAACGCTTACAGAACGACATGAATTTGGCTTACCAAGTATATAGTCAGGTGGCTCAGCAGCTGCAAGTAGCCCGCGCCAAGGTGCAGGAAGAAAAACCCGTGTTTGCCGTGGTAGAACCGGCGGTGGTTCCCCTGAATCCCTCAGGCACCAGCCGGAAAGTCATTGTACTAGGCTTCATCTTCCTGGCTGTAGCCTTTACCGGCGCCTGGGAACTGCTGGGTAAAAAATACTGGCAGCTGCTCAAGGAAGGTCTGAAGCAGAAAGACTGATATCAGGCAGTTTCGGTGAACCGGTCCATCGCCTGACGGTTGCGGTTCACCTCCTCATACGTGTACATCACGACGCGGTATCCCCTCTTTCCCGCCACGCGGAGCTGTTCGAATCCTGCCTTGCGCAGAGCCAGCCCCACCTTGACGGCACTGAGGGGATTCTTCATACCCCCGTTGATGTGCTGCAGAATCTCGCCCACCGTCAGGAACATACATTCCTCGCCGGGCAGCGGCACCCGGAAGAAGGCCAGCAGCAGGTCCGTTTCCAGACTGGCCGTTTCAAAGCGCTCGTTGCGCGCATTCACCTGCGCAATCTCCTTTTCGTCAAACCAGTAGCGGAATCCCTCCTGCCACAACCCCAGGGCCTGTCCGTACACCCCCTCGTAATCCACGGGATGCGTGTAGGGGTCGTCTATGTGTACCACCGTGAAGGGCAGCCAGCGTCGGCTTCCCGTGGGGTCATTCAGAAATTCCGGCTGGTTGGTCGTACCGCAAAAACTCGCGATGTGCGGCCGGTTCTCCTTATAGTGCCCGTAGGCCCTCCGCTCGTTTACCGCCGGCAGCGTCACCATCGCCTTGAGCTGGTTGATGTCCTCCAGACGCATCTCGTCGATTTCCTCCAGGCAAATCAGAGCAAACTCCGAAAGCGCCAGGTTGTCGTCCTTCGTCACCCGCCCGCGGTTGGAACGCACCGAAAAATACCGCTGCAGCTCCGGCGGGAGCAGACGCGCCAGCCAGGTCGTCTTGTAACAGCCCTGCCGCCCCACAAACACCAGAATTTCATGATTCGTCACCTCCTTCACCATCAGCGAAGCTACCGTGGCCACCAGCCACTTGCGGAAACACGTGTCGAACAGGGCCGCATCGCCCTCCACCTGCACCGTGGCCGCCAGCCGCCCGATGTGATCGGTCACCCCGTCCCATTTCGGCAGCGAACGGAAATACTGTGTAAAGGGGTTGAATTCCGGCACAAACTCCGACTCCAGCACCGAGCGCACGTCGCACAGCCGCACTGCATGCCCCTCCTTGGTCATGCGGCTCCACAGCGAATTCACTAAGCGGTCGGTCAGTTCCACAAACTCCTTGGCCTCGGGATGCCGCATCTCCTCCTTCCCGGTAATCACGTTCTTCCGGAACTCCGCCTGCGTGGCGAGAAACTGCTCAATCTCCTCGGGCGTGGCAAGCTGCGTCCGCCCCTCCCCCTTCTTCTCCTTCCTGGCACGATACAGCTCCGCCTCCCGCCGTCCGTGTGCCTCCGTATCAGCATAGCACGAGCGGAAAATGGCCGCCACATCCCCGTCGTATTCCGGGAAACGTCCGTCTGCCCAGCCGATGGCCTGCTCCAGCGGCAGACCGAATTCATTCATCAGATAGCCCATGCGCATGATGTACTCGTTGTGGTGATGCGGGGCATACACCACGCCCTGCTCGTCCAGCTCCCTGCGGATACGGGCCACCACACGCTCCACCCGCCCCCTGCGCGGCTCATCCGCCTTCTTCATACGTGAAAGGTCGAAGCGGAAAGGTTCTGCCTCGTCATGGTAATGCACTTGCGCATCATGCGCCAGCCCACTCAATCGCGTGGCATTCTTGCAGGCAGGGTCGAAAGCACACTTCGTCAGCTTCTGATAATACTCGTTTACCCTGTTGAACACCTGGGCGTACAGCGTCAGACGGTCCTTGTCGGCCACCTCCTCCTCCAGACAGTAGCGGCACACCACCCTCACCCCTTGTCCGCTGATGGTGGTATAGGCCAGCACGGTATGCGGGTCGGCACACACTTTTTCAAACACCTCCCCCGCCCGTCCTTCGGGCAGATGGTCAAAATCCACCATCGAGAGGCCCGTCCAGCCACTGATATCGGCTCTTCGCTTACCCCCGTCGAAACACACCGCCACGGCAAAGCAAGGGCAGGCAGCCTTTTCCCGACTGGCAGCTGTCTTCTGCCCCTGCGAGCGGTAGTAACGGTATTTTTCGGTGCGGTCGGCCAGCACCTTGTCCTCCCTGATCAGGCGGACTACTTCATCAAGCGTCACCGACACGGGCACCGTGTCGGCATAACCCTTAAAAATACTTAGCATCATTTTGTTCATTTTCTCGTGTTTTATTTTATGATTTATTAAATTTGCAATGCTTTTAGTTTTAATTTTCGCATTCTCTTCTTTGGAACGACAAGACGAATGTAACAGAAGTTTGTTAAATTGACAAATGTGTATTGCACGCATGGGTGCAATATTTTAACTAATAATTCACTATAATTTTATTTTTTAAATCAAAAATCTTATGAAACAAGCGAATTTGATTGAATTAGGACAGATGTTGGAAGCGTGGCGTCACCAGGTATTGCCGCATGGCCGTACCCTCACCACGCAGGAACTGTGCCGCTTGGCACCGATGAGCGCACATACGTTTCAAAAAGTTAAAAAGGGCTCCTGACGGATCTGATATTCCTCGGTCGCATCCTTGCCGTGTACCACCGCCTGCTTGCCGCCAATCCGCAGAAGCAGGACGAGTTACTCCGCGATTTCTTCCATTCACTTACCATTGATTTAGAGCGAATTAAATCAGAACAACGCACTCGAATTTCTCACACAAAAGACACAGATTGGAAGTAAAAACCATGCCTTCCCTGCTCCGTCGTTTGACGGGTTGACGGGTTGTCACCGGTTTTTCTAACTTTCTATATACAGGTGTGGAACAAGTATGACAGACTTGTTCCACACCCCGCGTATATATAGTTTATAAAAATGCCTGCCAACCCCGACAACCCGTCAAGTTTTCCCTTTTCCTCAACCTTCAGAACCTCCGAAAACGCACTTTCGTTTTAGTCCGAACGCCCTTGCGTTTGAAGTAAAACCTACTTGCGTTTGAGAACAAATGCTCTTGCGTTTTCCTGTGCACGCACCCGCATTTGTCAAACTATAAAAAAACGCTCCTGAAAGGACATAAAACTCTGCAAAAGATTGCATAAGTATCAAATAAACGCTAATTTTGTATCGTCTTATACCGATACGTTTCGTTTATCCTTCCTGACTAAAAAGGTCCGGGAGTGGTAACGGCGAAGCATGCCCAAGACCATACTAATCTGGCTTACCGAGTCGCCCGACTTTAGCAACCTGCTTCGCTACTGCAACCTCATATTCGAAGGTCTGATAGATGCTTCCTCTGCTGAAGAAGTGGGTGAACGAAGAGATGCGGATGATGCAAAACAATGACTCTCACGTGAAAGAAGGAAATAAGAACTTTATTTTCAACTCCACCGGCAACATCATGATTGCCACGACAGAGACCGACTCCAGCAACATGGACGAAAGTAGTCGCCGCGTGTTCAATGAAGTATCGGTCTTTTTTGCCGCCATGACCAGAGCCATCACGAATACTCCCCGTCCGGGAAGCAACGAAAACTACTCCATTTACAATTACGAGGCCCTGGCCAAGGTGATTGGCGGAAGTGGATGTTTCATCCACTGTACGCAGGAAGACATCAAATACACCTCCTCCTCATTTGGAGCCAATTTCAGTAAGGAATTACTCAGCGCACTTTTAGCACTCCCCACGGGTAGTGGTTCTCTAGCTTTTGCCCAGGCCATGATTTCCTCAATCGGCCAAGAAGGACTCAAGCTTTCTTCCGAGTCGGACACCACCAACAGCAAGGTGGGCAACATCGTCTTTGTCTGCGAATTTTTGTTTGGCATGCCCATCATAAGTGCCATTGTCATCTATGCCGACAGCCGTAGCCAAAAGTTCACTTTCCAGGCCGGTCCCTGCGTCAAAACCAGCAGCACGAAGACAGAGATGACCTTACACAAGGATGTGTACATGTTTGTCACTCCGTCGTTCATCAAAGAATATGCGGCCGATTTAGATTCCATCATCACGTCGTCCGAGTACGGCAACTTCGTCAGCTACCTGCAATCCCTGCTGAATGACTCACTTTGGATTGACGGCATCTACGAAGAAGACCGGAAAGTATCCGGCAACGCCCTGACAGACGGTCACACCTATCGGATTGTAGGCCAGAATCTGGGCCACGAAGCAGGAAAACTGACACTCGACGGTAAAGAAATTCCGACCAACAGTTGGAGCGACACAGAAATCAAGTTTACCCCGTCAGGAGTCACGGACACTCCAGCACCTTTGGTTCTGACCACGAAAGCACAGACCGCAGAAAATATGGGGAACTACAAGGTAGTCAAAGCCGACAATAAATAAAAAACGAACAACTCCTATATAAAACAGTTATGAACTACCTGATAGTGGATAACTATAACGAGACTCATTCTAAAAGTATATTGGAGTATATTTTTAAAAAATATATATCAGGCCAAAAGTCCGGCACAATCAGTCTGGATGACATCTATTCTATATTGACTATAGAGAACAACCGTGAAGAAGAATATTCAGAAGCAGAACTGACAGAGTCTGACTTCAGCGATTTAGTCCGCCTGCGTGCCTATCCACAGAACCCGAGTCTGAATGAAGAATACAGGAAAGCATCTGACGCTGCCGGCAAGTCTGCCGTGTTACAGAAAGCCTATACGCAAGGAGGCTACATTTATCTGAATATTAATCCAAGCATCCAGACCAATTACCGCATCCAGCTTAACACGCTGAACAACAAGCATTCTCTGGCTGTCATGAAGACCCTGTACGAACAAAAAGTCAGCATTCATTCCGCCAAGTTTTATGCCCGCTCGCCCCAGTGCGACAAGCCATTGAAAGTAGATAAGGTACTGATTTATTTCGACCAGAAACAATTGGATACAGTGGCAGAAATATTAAAATCTGTCACGGGGCTGTACACGCTGGAAGCCCTTCCTCCTTTCTGCCAACTGGCCCAGACCAATGACAGGAAAATTTATTTCGGCATGGCAGCGGAAGAACTTCCCGGAGAATCCAGCTTCTCTCTTGAAAGGTCAAAAGATGTATTCCAATACCTAACAGGAGACATTGAAAACAGAATGAACGTATCTCATCGCATAAAGCCAGGGTTATTTCTCAGTTACGACAAAGACCCCGTCGGCTTTGTGAACTCTTGTTTCGATTATGTGAAAAAATTAATCGTTTGATAAACAAATAATAATCGTAAAATTTGTAGATTCTTTTTTAGACGGGTGCCGACTGGCGCCCGTCTAAAAGGGGATACCCTAAAATTGGAAGTTTACTACAGATACGTTTCGTTTATCATTTCTGGTGAATAGACTGGGAGCGGTAACGGCGAAGCATACTCAGGAAACAACATACACCAAGATTTCTCAAAAAGGAAATACAAACTTTAGCCTGAACAAATTATTATAAACTACTGTATATAACCATGACAAACGCATCAGAAAACAATAAGCGGATAGCTAGAAATACGTTATTACTATATTTCCGTATGTTGTTTATGATGGCTGTAAGTTTGTATACTTCACGCATTGTATTAAATGCCTTAGGAGTTGAGGATTTTGGCCTTTACAATGTAGTCGGTGGAGTCGTTGCCATGTTTTCCTTACTTTCTGGCTCTTTATCTACAGCCATCAGCCGTTTTATTACCTACGAATTAGGGAAAGGTCAGCAAGGAAACTTAAATAAAATTTTTTCATCAGCAGTAACCATACAATTAATTCTGGCAGGTATTATTATATTATTTGCGGAACTTATTGGAGTATGGTTCCTCAACACACAAATGACTATACCGGCATCACGCCTATTAGCTTCCAACTGGGTCTTTCAAATCTCATTATTAACCTTTGTAATAAACATAATCAGCATTCCTTACAATGCTTGTATTATCGCACATGAAAAGATGTCTGCATTTGCTTACATTAGTATTTTAGAGGCTATGGGGAAGCTTATTACAGCTTATTTTATCACAATATCCCCTATGGATAAGCTTATATTTTATTCGCTATTAATGTGCGGAATAGCCTTACTTGTTCGGTTTACTTATGGATATTATTGCAAAAACCATTTTTATGAATGTAACTACCACTTTTCATGGGACAAACAATTATTAAAGCAAATGTTTAGTTTTGCAGGCTGGAATTTTATCGGAACTGCATCAGCTGTGCTAAGAGACCAAGGGGGAAATATCCTTATAAATATATTTTGCGGACCTATTGTTAACGCAGCGCGAGGTATTGCATTTCAGGTAAATAATGCAGTGCTGGGATTTGTAAGCAATTTTATGACTGCCCTAAATCCACAAATAACTAAATCTTATGCTGGAAATAATCATAAATACATGATGACTTTAATTTTTCAAGGAGCAAGACTATCCTTTTATATGTTACTCATTTTATCTCTGCCAATACTACTCAACACACAGTATATTTTAGAGTTATGGCTAAAAACCGTACCCGAACATTCTGTTTTATTTGTACAGTTGGTATTGATATTAGCAATGAGTGAATCTATATCTTACCCCCTTATAACAGCAATTCAGGCAACAGGTAGAATAAGAAATTACCAACTTTTTGTAGGTGGACTCCAGCTACTAAATTTCCCCATATCGTATATTTTACTTTATTTAGGCTTTTTCCCTGAAATTATAATGATAGTAGCTATTGTTTTAACCCAGATATGCCTAGGTGCAAGATTATATATGTTAAAAAAAATAATAAAACTTCCTGCTATGGAGTTTATTAAACAGGTTTATTTAAACATTATATTAGTAAGCTTTCTATCAGCAATCGTTCCTTTTATTCTTTTTAAAGAAAATCAAAACACATTGGTGGCTTTTGCATTAAGCAGTATTGTAACTATTCTATGCTGCTCGATGTCAATATATTATATAGGTTGCAATGCAACAGAAAGAGTTTTTATCAACAATAAAATCCAACAACTTAGAAAAAAATTATATAAATGAATATTCTTCTTAATATTTGTCTTCATATCTTCCCTATTATCCCTTTTGTAAACATTGGAGATATTAATAATCCTCCATCTGAGAATGGGTATGGAAAAGTTAAGTATGAATATAGTATCGGACGAACGGAATTAACCAACGATTGTTATTGCTTTTTTCTAAACTCAGTAGCAAAAACATCCGATCCATATCAACTATTTACCCCAATAATGGAAGAATACTTTTGGGGTGGGATTATACGGACAAAGGATTCAAATGGATGTTTTACTTATCACACAAAACCAGGATTTGAAAACTTTCCAGCTATAGGAATCACTTGGAATAGTGCTGTTAGGTTCGTGAATTGGTTAAATTATAACTGGGGAAACATTCAAGAAGGGAAAGACATTACTCAGTATATAGCTGAAACAGAAGGTGATGAAGTTCACGGAGCTTATAATACAAAGAATCTTAACACATCGCAGCATATAAAACGCAATAAAGGAGCATTATTCTACCTCCCAACCAAAGATGAATGGATAAAAGCTTGTTTTTACAATGGAAAAGAATATGAAATCAACAAACAAAATCTACAAATCGCAAATTGTTATACAGAAGAAGGCTGGAAGTATCCATATCCACATCTTTTATCATCAGATAAAGGAACAATTAGTCATTATGGAACAATCAATCAAAATGGGAATTTAGGAGAATGGATTGAGAATCCATTTGGCAGTGATGGAAGGAATTGGAAACAATTTTTAGGAGGAAGCCTAATCCGGCCAGCATATTCTCTTAATATAAACTATATTGAAGGTGATGCACCCGATAAATCAATAGCCTCTGTTGGATTTAGAATCATACAACTAGCAACAAATCCTATTAAAGAAGTAAATTCAGTACCAGCGATTACAAGAGAAACAGAATTCCCCAATCTACAAACATCTCACAACAATGGGAAATGGGTAAAAATTGGAGATATACAAAATGAAGGAGATCTTTACAACCAATTTATAGGAAATGTCAACTATGAATATGAAATATCCAAATATGAATTAACAAATGAAGAATATGCTCAGTTTTTATCAGCAGTATGTAGATTTGATGATCCATACCACCTTTACAATAAAAATATGGCAGTCGGCATTATTGGAGGTATAGATAAAATAAAAACAGATAATGGAGAATATAAATACCAAGCTAAAAAAGGTTGGAAGAAAAAGCCTGTAGTATATATAACTTTCTATGATTTATGCAGATATGCCAACTGGATGCATTATGGATGCCCGAACAAAGGAAGATGCATAATTGGTACGACTGAAGGTACTGAAACAGAAGGAGCTTATAACACAAGTAAATTCCATAAAAAACAAAAAAAATCAATCAGAAGAAATAAAGGAGCCAAATATTTTATACCCAATAGAGACGAATGGTATAAGGCTGCTTATTATGATCCAACAATACAAAGTAAAAATAAATATCACATATATCCAACACGTTCGTCGACCCCTCCAAGTTTTAAAGAGGCAAACTACATGATAGATAACCAACTATGCATAGGGGCTCCATATTATGTTTGTGATGTAGATACATTCCAAAATGCACAAAGTTACTATGGAACGCTTCAACAGGGAGGCAATGTATGGGAATGGATTGAGGATTGGCAATTTGACAAATATGGACATATAGCCTTACGGGGAGGTTCCTTTTCATACACAGAATACGGTTTATCTTCCATAAACGAAGATCCTGGAGGAATTAATGATATTTCATATGTGTTTGGAGGGCGTCTAGCTAGAAGTATCGGAGAAGAAGGTTATTGTTACACCTCCATGAATGCAAAAAATTATTACTATTATATCATCTCAATATTATATCAATTCCCTAAAAAAAGCATATTAATTATTTCTAGCATTTTAATATTTCTATTTCTTATAATATTCTTAACTATGATTAAATGCAAATCACACGTTAAAAAGGTCATCAGCACAATTCAATATCTATTAAATATCTTGATATGGCTATTCTTAAAAAGAAAAAAAGCATTAACCAACCCAAGAAAATCTGTAATCTTGTATGTTCCCTGTGATCCATGGACGATATGGGGTTCAAGGGGAGATGAAGCGATGATATATTCTTCTATGACATTACTTAAAGAAAAATACAACACAACAGAATTTTATTTTATAACAAGCACAGAAAAAGGAGTTGCAGAAACTGAATCTAGAGGTTACAAAGCAATTAAAGCTTGGGAAGGGAGATTTCCTATTTGTAGGATTTCCAAAGTTATAAGAGAACTTAATCCTACTAAGGTCATTATTATTGGTGCAGATTGTATGGATGGATACTACAGCCCAGATGTCAGCTTTATACTTATGGCAACAGCAAATCTATGCCAAAAATACAATATACCTTATCACTTATTAGGATTTAGTTTTAATGAGCATCCTTCATGGAAGATTAAATTAGCTTATTTCTTTTGCTCTCCTAATGTTAAGTTTAATTTAAGAGATTACTTTTCTCAACAACGATTTGAAAGTTTTACACATAAAAAATCAACTCTTGTAGCCGATATGGCTTTTTTACTTAAGCCAAATCCTAATTTTCCCGAATTCAAAGAATATCAACAATGGTGTCAACAAGAAAAAGTAAAACAGCAAATTATCGTTGGGTTCAACTTCCACCCAATGCTTAAGAAAAATCAAAACATAGATGAAATCCAAAAAGCATGTTCTACCCTTGCAGATATGATCATTCAATTACTAGATTCATATCCAAATTTATCATTCCTCTTTGTTCCTCATGATAATCGAGGGAAACTATCTGACACAGTTGTATTACCCATTATAGCCCAACACCTCACAAAAAAAGGGTATGCAGAACGGATAAAAGAGATAAAAGAAGTATACCATGCAGACCAAATTAAAGCAATAGCAGGATTATGCGATATTATGGTTTGTAGTAGGATGCATCTAGCCATTGGAGCATTAAGTTCTGGAGTACCTGTTATGGCTGCAACATATCAAGGTAAGTTTCATGGATTATTCAAGCATTATGGATTGCCAGAAGATTTGCTTCTATCACCATCAGATTTCATAAGCCCACAGTTTATATCTGTTTTTGAGAAATTACTAAAAGAAAGAAGACGTCTGGAAAATATTATAAAAGAAAAACAGCTCAAAATAACCACATTATCTACAAAAAATATAGAGAAATGAAAAAAGTCTTAATTATATCAGACACCCCTACACATCCGACAGAGACTGGAAATAAAATGTGTATCCTATCATATGCTACGCTATTAAAAGATATGGGGTATGATGTTTATTTTCTTTATTTCACTCGAAATATAAATGGAAATGTATTCCTTCAAACTAAAGAATATTGGAAAGACCATTTTCTTTATTTTCAAATGTCTATAATACAGAAAGCTGTAATCAAAATAGCAAAATATCTTCCTTTCAAATATTCTTCACATATTTGGCTACATGAACCATGGTTTATCAAATCATACATTGAAAAAGTTCAAAGAAGATATAAATTTGATAGTATAATACTAAATTATATATGGTTCTCAAAAATTGCAAATTACTTTAAAGGAAATACAGTATTATTTACTCATGATGTATTTTCATATAGAAACCTTCGCTTAAAAGGTAACTATTGGGTATCATGTACACCCAATGTAGAGGCTAAATGCATTAATCGGGTTGACAGTGTTCTTGCAATACAAGAGCAAGAAGCTCATTACTACAAGTATTTATCATACAAAACAAACGTATATTGCATGTATAGCCCTTTTTCTTTCCACAAGCAAGAAATTATTAACAACAAAAAGTTACTCTTTTTTGCGGGCAATAACATATTAAATATTGAAGGTATAAACTTTTTTATCAAAAATATATTTCCTGAAATAATCAAAAACTTTCCAGACATCCAACTGATAATTGGAGGTGGAATCTGCAACCATTTAGAAAAAGAATTAGACAATCCATACATATCACTAAAAGGTAAGTTTGAAAATCCCGCAGACTTCTATGCATTAGGAGATATCGTTATCAATCCTGTTTTTAATGGCACTGGATTAAAAATAAAAACCTTTGAAGCTCTATCCTATGGAAAAACAGTACTATCCTCCACACATAGTATGGAAGGTATATTTTCACCACAAATATGCCCCGTATACACAGCAAATACGGCAAATGACTATATCACTCATTTAAAAAATATATTTTTATCACCACATACTCTAATAGAAAATAAGAATTTAGCAGAAAAATATATTGCTGCATTAGACACACATATCAGAAATATATTATCTAAAATATTATGAGTGGTTATCTAGAATAAAAAAATATGATTTATTATATATTATTCATTTCTTTATTTTTAACCTCATTAGTAGACTTTACCAGAATTAATAAATCGTTTAAAAACAAACTATTTATATTTTGGATAATTATTTTCATTTTATTTAAAGGATTAAGATGGGATACTGGCACCGATTTTAATCAATTTTATGCCTGTTTTAAATATTCCGATTGGAATAATATTTTCTCATACTGGAGATATGGCCCTGATACAACTAAAATGGAGCCAGGATATATGTTATTAAACATTCTTATAAAAACTATCTTACCACATTACACCTTCTTTCTACTAATAACAGATACCTTTATCCTCTGCTCTTTTGGTTACCTTATCAAAAAATATGCACCTAATCAGTCCTTAATAGCTTTGTCAATAATGATTGTTTCTACTGAGATGTTTCCAGTAAGGCAAACTTTAACAACAGCAATTTTATGTTATTCTATAATTTTTATACAGAGGAAACAACTAAAATATTATTTAATAACTATATTTATCTGCTTTACCATCCATAGGTCATCATTACTCATGCTACCTTTATATTGGATCTGTCAATACAATTTCAAGTTTAAATATTATCTGATTATTTATCTTGGATTGATATTTAGCCGGACAATTCTTACAAACATATTATCCGAAATGTTTAATTTATCAATCTTATCAATTATATCAGCAGGACTAACAGATACATATATGGTCAATAGCAATGAAGTTTCTTCTTTTTCCATTTTAACAATATCCAATTCTATTTTTCATTTATTCCTATTTGAATATGCTAAAAGACAGTATTCTACAGAGAGTGCTAATCAATATAATATTTTAATCAATTTATTTTTCTTATATTTATGTATTAATGTAATTGGTAGTATACCAGGATTAACAATGCTTTATCGAATTAGTAATAATCTGATTATTGTGTATCCATTATGCCTAACATTTTTATTTGCCAATTTAAAAAAGTACCATATATTTATTCCCATATTTTTATATTTAGGACTCTGGTTTATAAAGCTAAAAGCTAATCCGTGTATAGATAGTAACGGCCCTTTTTATAAAATATGCTACGAACCTTATTACAGCATATTCGATAAAAACGATAATAAAGAATTTATTCGTACTAATAATTGGAGATTCCCATATAAATAACATATCATGAAAATAGTATTAATTACAGATTATACTCCTACGGAAGATAATTTTAACGGACCATCAGCCATAACGTATCACATATTAGAAAGATTGAAAGATAAACATGACGTTTTTATATATAGTACTAATACCAACAAAGTTCCTTTCAACATAATTCAAAAAAGTAATAGTACGTTCAATGGAAACTTAAAAATTATACCACGAAGTTTATGGATGAAATTTGTAATTTCAAGAAAAACTCATTTTCTATTTAACTTTCTATATAGAAATAATAATATAACCCCTGTTTCACGATACAAATTACCCAAAAGAGTCTTATCAGAAATTAATCAATTAAGCCCTGATTTGATTTTAGTTTATCCTTATTTTTTACTAAATGTACAAAAACAATTATCTCATTTTAATACTGTAGCTCTTGGCCCAGATTGCTATACATTACATACTCTACGCGCTTTTCAGGACTCTCATCTATATTGCTCTAAAAATGAGAAAAAAGAAGTTAAGCACCTTCTAAAACAAATTACTTTAGAACAAAAAGTGGCTCAATATGCAAAAAAAATCCTCCTAGTGGGAATAGAAGATAATATCCAATTCCAAACAATAGTACAAAATAAGAACAACTCATTCTTTCTCCCCCACCCTCATTACAATTTAAAAGAAAAAGAAATTAATTTTACACACAAAGAAAAGCTAAAAGTTATCATTACTGGGAAGTATGATTTATACACTTACTCAGATATCAATATATTAATCAATGCCTTACAAAAAAACAAAAATTTATTATCTAACTATATATTCACTTTTTTAGGAAAATCATGGAAACCAATTGTTGAGCAACTAAAAAATGGTTTAAATGTAAATCTGATAGAATGGGTAGAAGATTATACAGAGGAAATAATAAAACATGATATTCAAATTTGTCCTATTAGTTTAGGCACAGGAACAAAAGGAAAAGTCTTAGATGCATTAGCTAATGGATTATTGTGTATAGGAAGTCGTTATGCTTTTGAGAATATTGCAGTTACTCATAATAAATCCTGTATCCAATATGAGAATGCCAATGAAATACCTCAAATATTACAATCAATAGAGCAATCACCCAAGCAATATGTAGCTATCGCCAATAATGGAAGGCAACAAATCCGTACATATCATTCTCCCAACTACATTGCTGATTTATTTTTAAAACTAACGATAAATAATGACAACCAAATAAATATTAAAGATTATTTATAATAACAATGAGTCCCAAAATAAGTATTATTGTTCCTGTTTATAATGTAGAAAAATATATACACCGTTGTATACATTCTCTTATAAATCAAACATTAAGAGATATTGAAATTATATTAGTAGATGATGAATCTCCTGATAGCTGTCCTCAAATATGCGATGAATATGCTTCTAAGGATACTAGAATAAAAGTTATACACAAAAAAAATGAAGGATTAGGACTAACACGAAATGCAGGACTTGAGGCCGCAACAGGAGAATATATCGCATTTATTGACTCAGATGATTGGGTGGATTTAGTAATGTATGAAACTTTATACAATACTGCCCAAAAGGAGCAATGCGATACAGTTTATTGCAGCTTACAATATTATTATTCTTCATCTAAAATAGTTCCATTTAAAGAAGTAAATACAGAACAATTTTTTCATGGACGAAAAGAAGTTGATAATTTCTTATTGGATATGCTTGCACCATTACCAGAATATAAATCAGATGTAAAATATATGGTATCTGTGTGTAAAGCCATTTATTCAAGGGATATTATTGAAAAACATCATCTAAGATTTATTTCTGAAAGACAAGTCGCCTCAGAAGACATGATATTTCATACCCAATATTTAAGATTTGCGGAACATATTGGCTTTATTCCCCAATATTACTATAATTATTTTCAGAATCAAAACTCAATTACCCACACATATACAGATGCTAAAATAGAGAGATTAAAAAAATTTATCGCTGAAATGGATTCTGCGTTTTCTCAATATTTTCCCAAAAATGCATACCATATCCGCTTACAAAGAAAAGCTTTACATTATTTACGCAATGCCTTATATATAAAGTATCAAATGAGTAAAAGAAAATCTTTCATTCGCCAGTGTATAGAACTGTGGAAAATATGTAATGATACATTCTTTTATAAAACCTTACTAAATTATCCATACAAAAGATTACCCATAAAACACAAATTATTTTTCCTATTGACTCAGTACAAAATAAGTCCATTTCTTGTATTAATGTATAAAATTCAGAAATAATGAAACCTATAGGACTAGTAACTTGCTATTTTCACCACAATTACGGTAGTATGCTACAAGCATATGCTACCGAAATGATTATGCAGCGAATGAATTTACCCTATCAAACAATTGCTTGCAAAGCCCCAATACAATATATGAAAGAAAATAAACTACTCTATATTGTTAAAAAGCTATTAATTGCTGATTGGAAAATGAAACTAGGCAAAATAAAGAAAGAAAAATACAAAAAAAAATACCCTAATACTTTCGGTAAGAATTCAAATATCAGGGATACCTATTTTGATAAATTTGCTCAAACCTATTTTCATATCTCACCTTATTGTAAGAATCGTGAAGAACTTACGGCAATGGCAAATAATTATTCTGCTTTTATAGTTGGAAGTGATCAATTATGGCGCACAGATAGTGTAGAGCATGGATATTATACCCTTGAATGGGTTCCTGATAATATTCGAAAAATAGCATACTCTACAAGTATTGGAGTTAAAGAAGTTCCTTGGTTTCAAATAAAAAAGAACCAACGCTTTATGAATCGTTTCCAATACATAGCCTTACGGGAACAAAGTGCTTGTGATTTAGTTTACAAGTTAACAGGAAAAAAAGTTCCAGTAGTACTTGATCCGACATTGTTATTCACAGGTGAGGAATGGATGCATATTCAAGAGGAGAAACCATTAAGTTCTGAAAAATATATATTCTGTTATTTACTAGGAAACAACCCAGATCAACGAACTTTAATTAAAAAATTTCAAGAAAAGACAAAGCTAAAAATAATAGCTCTTCAACAATTAGATGATTATATTCCCTCAGATGAAGGATTTGCTAATGAAGCCCCTTACAATGTAGGCCCAGCGGAATTTCTTAACTATATTCGAAATGCAGAATATGTGTGCACAGACTCTTTTCATTGCTCAGTTTTTTCTATACTCTATAAAAAGAAATTCTTTACTTTCAGTAGATTCAGTGAAACAACCAAGCAAAACACCAACACACGTATAGATAATTTATTAAACCTTACTGGCCTGTCAATCCGACGAGTAAACTCAAAAATGACAGTAGACGAACTATTAAATCTACCATATAACTTCACAGGAGTAGATGAGAAGCTAAATAAGCTTAGAAAATCATCTATGGATTATCTTACAAATGCTTTAAAAGGACTAACAAATGATTACAATTACTGATAAAGCCCAATGTTGTGGTTGCTGGGCATGTTCAAATATTTGTCCTAAGCAATGCATTACCATGGAAGAAGACGATGAAGGTTTTAGGTATCCTAAAGTAAACAAGTTTACATGCATTGAATGCGGATTATGTGAAAAAGTTTGTCCAATAAAAAAAACTCAACAAGATGACTCTTTACCCAAGAGCTATGTAGTGCAACACAAAAATGCTAGTATTCTTAAAGTCAGTACATCTGGAGGATTTTTTACTGCTATATCCAAATATGTGATTTCAAAAAATGGTGTTGTATTTGGAGCTGCATTCAATGAAAAAATGGAATTAACCCATCAATATAGTGAAACATTAGATGGATGCAGCAAATTCAGGGGCTCAAAATATGTTCAAAGTCTTATAGGCAACTCTTATACAAAAGCTAAAGAATTCCTTCAAGAAGGAAGATTAGTCGTATTTAGTGGAACCCCTTGTCAAATTGCCGGATTACATGAATACCTGAGAAATAAAAGCTATCCCAATCTAATAACAGTCGATTTAGTGTGTCGTGGAACTCCAAGCCCTAAGCTTTTAAGAAAATATTTATCTTATTATGCCAAAACTGCACGAAGTAAAGTTATAGATTATAGGTCACGTAACAAATATTATGGATATTATTACAGTACAGCAAGTATTTGGTTTGCTGACAAAAATAAAAAATACCATAAAGGCAAAGAATCTGATATAATGCTACAATTATATTTTAAGAATATTTGCTCTCGCCCAAGTTGCTATAATTGTCACTTCAAAACCATACATAGAGTTAGCGATTTCACAATCTTTGATTGCTGGGATGCTCCCTCTATAAATAAAAAATTCTCAACAGAAGGGGCAACGAATGTATTTATCCATACAAAAAAAGGAGAAGATATTTTTGAGCTTTTAAAAGAAGATTTTATATGGAGTAAATCAGATATTAAATCTATTATTCAAAAAGATGGTATTATGATAAAGGGATTGGTACCAAAAAATCCTAACCGTAATTCATTCTTTAAAGATTTAGACACTTTACCAATTGAAATAGTCAAAAAAAAATATATCCATACTTCATTTATAAAAAAAACTCTTACATACATAAAACCCATATGCTTCAGATTAGGAATATTCCAAAATTATCTGAAAATAAAAAAGATTCTAATTTCTCCTAAATAACATAAAGCCAACTCAATTCTTTATGAATATACTTTTCTTAATGAAGGTGTACGAAGTTGGTGGGCAAGAAGTTGTTACTTCAACATTAGCTCACTCTTTTCTTCTTCATGGACATCGTATATCAATAGCAAGTTTTAAACCTGCTAATAATATAATGAGATCCCGAACAGACAATCAGGTACATTTCTATACTCTGGGAGATTTCAAATGTTCTAATGAGCAAATTTCTAAGTTAGGAAATATTTTAAGGAAAGAACAAATTGATATTGTAATCAATCAATGGGGATTGCCATATATTCCCATCAAAGTTCTAAATGAAGCTAAAAAAGGATTAGATATTAAAATAATCTCCATTTATCACAATTCCCCTGATTCTAATGCCAGAATCAAAGGGGTTGAAATAGCTATAGACCAATGTACAAATCCATTAAAAAAAATCATACTAAAAGGGAAAAAAGAAGTTTTCCATCAAATAACAAAAAGAAGTATGCGATATGTATATAATCATAGTGATTTATACATGGTCTTATCTTCTAGCTTCGTAGAAAAATTTAAAGATTTTACAAGCATACAAAAGCCTGATAAATTAATAGTTCAAACCAATCCCGTAACAATAAACTCCAAAGATTTCAAATATAAAAAAGAGAACAAACAAAAAGAGATTATTTATATGGGACGAATCGACTATAATCAAAAACGCGTATATCGAGTAATTGATATATGGCAAGAACTTGAAAGCAAATATCCAGATTGGAGACTAACAATAGTGGGAGACGGTCCAGAACGTAAGAATTTAGAACAAAAAGCTAATATACTCAATCTACAACATATTAAATTTGAAGGATTTCAAGCTCCTGAATCCTATTATAAAAGAGCATCAATTCTTATATTAACTTCTGAATATGAAGGATTTCCATTAGTATTAGCAGAATGTATGAGTTTTGGTGTTATTCCAGTTGTATATGGAAGTTATTCAGCTGTATATGATATTATTAAACATAAAACCAATGGCATAATTATCAAGCCACAAAATAGAGTTTTCCCTCAAGAAGATATGGTAAAACAACTCTCTGCCCTTATGGAGAACGAAGAACTACGTGATAAAATGGCTCAAGCAGCCATTAAGACTAGTAATGAAGATTATTCTTTAGAATCTATCTATCAATCTTGGGAAAGAATCTTTTATCAATTAATTCAAAAATAAGAATATGTCAGTTCCAAAAATACAAATACTGAATATAAATATTCAATCTATCTCTCAACAAGAACTTTTAGCTAACCTTAAAAAAGGCGTATTAATTACTCCTAATGTAGATCATCTAGTAAAACTCCAAAAGGATAATGAATTTTACGATGTATATCAAAAAGCAGAATGGGTAGTATGTGATAGCAAGATTCTCTATATTCTTTCTAAACTTTTAAAGAATCCATTGCCAGAGGCTATTCCTGGTTCCAGTTTTTTTACGGCATTTTATGAATATCATAAAGATGATCCAAATTGTAAGATATTTTTGCTTGGAGCAGCAGAAGGTATTGCAGTTAAAGCCATGGAAAGGATTAATCAGAAGGTAGGAAGAAACATCATAGTAGGTGCTCACTCTCCTTCTTACGGATTTGAGAAGAAACCAGAAGAATGTGAAGAGTTGATTCGCATCGTGAACGAAAGTGGTGCAAACGTAGTTCTAGTAGGTGTAGGTGCACCAAAACAAGAAAAATGGATAATGAAATACCGAAACCGTATGCCCAAAGTAGATATTTTTATGGGATTAGGCGCAACGATAGACTTTGAAGCAGGTACTCTAAAGCGTGCTCCTAAACTCTGGCAAAAAATAGGAATGGAATGGCTTTATCGCTGTCTGAAAGAACCCAAACGTTTATTTAAACGTTACTTTATTGATGACATGAAATTCTTTTATTATTTTACTCTTCAGCTACTTAATCAATATAAAAATCCATTTGAGAGACAATAATTCTATCATGAACAAGATTGAGAGTTAAAGTATATAATAAACTGTTTACAAATAAAATAACTTTAAAGCAAAAATCAATCATAGTATCAAAAGTATAAGTTCTTAATTTTTAAAATGAAAAAATTAGAAGTTATTGACTACCTAAGAGGGTTTTCTATCTTTACAATTGTATTAATGCACTTAATACAAAGTTATTCAATTCCTTCAATACTACAAAAAGCTAGTTCTTTTGGAGGAGCAGGCGTACATGTTTTCATTTTATGCAGTGGTTTTGGACTATATCTATCACATCTAAATAAACCATTATCATATAGCAATTTCTTAAAAAGAAGATTTATTAAAGTGTATATTCCTTATATTCTAATAATTTTACTAAGTGCTGCTATACCATTCTACAACCATTCAGATAATAAATTATTAGAGCTATCAAGCCACATTTTTTTATTCAAGATGTTCTTCGAATCTTTAGAAAGTTCACTAGGATACCAAATGTGGTTTATATCTACAATTATACAATTCTATCTGCTTTGGCCGTTTATGCTCCGATTATCCCATAAGGGGGGGGGGTATTTTATCGTTGATAATCAGCATATTATACGGTATATTCATCGCAATAATAGGAGTAAATGATCAACGTATATGGAATAGTTTCTTTTTGCAATATCTTTGGGAATTTGTATTAGGAATGAAATTAGCTGAAGTATATTATAAAACACCTGAAACTTTCAAAATACCATCACTCAAACTCCTATTTATTACGGCAGGAATAGGAATTCTACTAACAGGTATAGCTGGAATTAAAGGTGGATGGTTCAAGGTCTTTAATGACATTCCGTCTCTAGCAGGATATTTGTCTACCCTTTTAATTACCTATAAAAATTTCCCTAAGATATGGAGAAAATTCATCTTTTTTACTAATAAGATTTCATACGAATGGTATTTAGTCCATATACTTGTTTTTGCTTGTTGCGACAAATTACTTCCTACCAATAATATTCTAATTTCAGCTACAATCAGCTTAATTAGTTCATATTTAATAGCCTATTTATACTCAGGAATATTAAGAATTATACATATTAAATAAAAGCTGATTTTAATCCTTTACGATATCTCCACAAGCAAAATGAAATGGATTAAATCATTATTCTACCTAATACTTACAATCTTCATATTCTCATGTTCAAAAGAAGAACTAGAATGTAGCAACTGCACTAATAACTTCATCACAAAAGACATGAAAGTCTCCATTATAGGAGACTCGTATTCCACTTTTAAAGGATACTTATCGCCAAGTAGTAACCCCACATATTACCCTAACTCCCCTACCGGAGTTACAGAAACTTCACACACATGGTGGTATCAGTTTATTGCACAAAACCAACTGAACCTGGAATGTAATAATTCTTATAGCGGTTCTACCATAGCACAAAAGCCTAATGCAAAAGAAAGTTCATACGTAGAGCGTTATCCGGAATTGGGCAATCCCGACGTGATTTTTGTATTCGGAGGGACTAACGACAGTTGGCAGGGCATTCCCATAGGGGATTATCAATACAGTGACTGGGAAGAAGATGATTTGCTCTATTTTAGGCCGGCTTTTGCATACCTACTATATCAATTACAACAAACGTATCCCAACGCACAGATTGTGAATCTCATCAATACCGACTTAAAAAAGGATTACAAGAAAACGATGGAAACCATCTGCCTGTATTATCACGTGTGCAACATCTCGCTGGGTGATTTTGAAAAAATTGACGGGCATCCATCGAAAAAAGGGATGGAATCTATCTGCCAGCAAATTAATCTAATTTTAGCAAAGGAAAAAACAAGATAAATTTTGCCGAGAATATTATTAAAATAAATACAAACTCAATGCAAAACCATGTAGTTATCATGGCCGGAGGAATCGGAAGCCGATTCTGGCCTATGAGTACACCGGAATATCCCAAGCAGTTTATTGACGTAATGGGATGCGGCAAATTACTAATTCAGCTCACTGTGGAGCGTTTTCTTCCACTCTGCCCCATACAGAACTTCTGGGTAGTTACCAGCGAAAAATATACAGACATCGTAAAAGAGCAATTACCAGAATTGCCGGGAAACCATATCTTAGCAGAGCCGGAAGCACGCAATACAGCTCCTTGTATTGCGTATGCCTGCTGGAAAATCAAAAAGGAATATCCGAAAGCAAACATTGTGGTTACTCCATCGGACGCACTGGTGACAAATACCACGGAATTTGCACGCTGCATCGCTACGGCACTGGAGAAAACTGCTGACTCAAAGGCCATCGTAACCCTGGGTATGAAGCCTAGCCGACCGGAAACGGGATATGGCTACATTGCTGCACAAGGAGAAGCGGACAAAGCGGGCGTATACAAGGTGGAAGCGTTCAAGGAAAAACCGAACAAGGAAACTGCTCTGAAGTATGTGGAAGCGGGTAACTTTTTCTGGAATGCCGGAATTTTCGTATGGAATGCTGAGACTATTACAACAGCCATCCGGACATACGCACCGCAAATAGCCGGGGTGATGGATGAACTGGAACCTGCCTTGTTTACCAACAAGGAGCAGGAGGAACTAAAACGTCTCTTCCCTACTTGCGAGAAGATTTCCATAGACTATGCAGTAATGGAAAAAGCAAAGGATATTTATGTGCTTCCGGCTGAGTTCGGATGGAGTGATTTGGGAAGCTGGGGTTCTCTGCACACTTTGCTGCCACAAGATGAAAACAGAAATGCTTCGGTAGGCAAAAATGTTAAATTGTTCGGATGCCAAAATTGCGTGGTACACGTGGCTGATGAACGTAAAGTTGTGTTAGAAGGTCTGGACGGCTACATAGTAGCAGAAAAAAATGGTCAACTGTTAATTTGCCGTCTGTCAGAAGAACAACGTATCAAAGAGTTTTCGCAAGCATAACAGCAAAGAAAATATTCATGACTACATTCAAACGTAACATACTGATTACCGGCGGTGCCGGATTTATTGGCAGCCACGTGGTGCGCCTGTTCGTGAACAAGTATCCGGAGTACCGTATCATCAACCTGGACAAGCTGACGTATGCGGGGAACCTGGCGAACCTGAAGGACATTGAGAACCAGCCGAACTATGTGTTCATAAAGGCGGACATCTGCGACTATGAGAAGATGCAGGAGCTGATGGAGCTGTATCACGTGGACGGCATCATTCACCTGGCGGCGGAGAGTCACGTGGACCGCAGCATCAAGGATCCGTTTACCTTTGCACGCACCAACGTGATGGGTACGCTGTCGCTGCTGCAGGCGGCCAAGGTGTACTGGGAAGGTCTGCCGGAGAAGTATGAGGGTAAGCGTTTCTATCATATCTCTACCGACGAGGTGTACGGGGCACTGGAGATGACGCATCCGGAGGGTGTAGAACCACCGTTCACTACCACGGCTTCCTCTTCTGAACACCATCTGGCTTACGGAAAGGATTTCTTCTATGAAGATACGAAATACAACCCGCACAGCCCCTACTCTGCCAGCAAGGCGAGCAGTGACCACTTTGTACGGGCCTTCCACGACACGTACGGCATGCCGACCATCGTAACGAACTGTTCGAACAACTACGGGCCGTATCAGTTCCCGGAGAAGCTGATTCCGCTGTTCATCAACAACATCCGTCACCGCAAGCCGCTGCCAGTATATGGCAAGGGCGAGAACGTGCGCGACTGGCTGTATGTGGTGGATCATGCGCGGGCCATCGACGTGATTTTCCATAACGGTAAGATTGCAGAAACATATAACATTGGTGGTTTCAACGAGTGGAAGAACATTGACATCATTAAAGTGGTGATTAATACGGTAGACCGTCTGCTGGGACGCAAGGAAGGGGAAGATATGGACTTGATTACGTACGTAACCGACCGCCTGGGCCACGACATGCGTTATGCCATCGACTCTACGAAGCTGCAAAAAGAATTAGGATGGGAACCGAGCCTGCAGTTTGAAGAAGGTATTGAAAAGACGGTACGCTGGTATCTGGACAACCAGGAATGGATGGACAACGTAACAAGCGGTGACTATCAGAAGTATTATGACTCGATGTACAAGGGACGGTAAAAAATTGCCAGTTGAAAATTCTGTAGTAAGTGCAGGTTATACAAGTTTTTCTACTATATCAACTGTTTGTCCAATTCAAAAGTATTTTATAGCTTTGTAGTGAATATCTAAGAATGCATGAATTCTGACAAGGAAAACATATAATATACAAGTAGAATGTTTGATGAAAAAACGATAGAACAAGTTTGGGAACTTGCACGTACGGTAGAAGGATTCAATCCAGATATGGTACGAAAAGATGCCTGCGGAGCATGGATTATGAAAAACCAGTATGGCAACAGAGATTCTATCTATGGCTGGGAGATTGACCATGTCTATCCTCTCTCAATGGGAGGCACAGACGATATAATCAATCTACGTGCCATGCAATGGGACAACAATCTGTCGAAAGGTGATGATTACCCAGTCTACAAGTCTAAGGTTCAGTCTGAAGGAAATAAAAATATCTATATAGAAGAACAATATACAGTAAATGACAACCTTCAGGAAAAATTGAGACAGTTATACAATTAACAGAATCTTTTTACGCTTTACAACAACCATGCAGTTCAAATATATCCGAATAAAAAATCTTTTTGGCCTGTACAACTACAATATTGAATTTTTCCATAAAGACGAGGACAAACTGACAATTCTTACTGGTCCTAACGGATATGGGAAAACAACTGTATTGACAATATTGGACAATCTGTCGCCTGAATCGTTATATTATTTCTATCTACTGAAATATGAAACTATTGAAATAGGACTGAGTGACGAGACTTATCTGCTTATTGACCAGTGCTTCTCCCAGAAAAAAGACGAGGAAAAAGATAAGACAAGCGACACAAAGCAGGCATCAGTAAAGGAGGTAAGATTTAGCTGGCTGAATAAAGACAACGTGCTGTTGTGTTATTTCCTGTATAATGATAATGTCATACGGAAAGCTAAAAGAAATGCTGGATTCTATCACAGATTTCTGATTGGAAGTTTAGAAGAAAGCACAAACAATACAGATAACGAGCTTCTGAAAAACAAACGGTTCAACGAATATATAGCTCATGACATAGGGCAGGATATTTTCCTAATGCAACTTGAGAGTTTGCGAACAAAATTCATCCACGCCAACCGTATCTACAATGAAGCAAACGAAGAAAATGATGTCCTCCCAATTCAAAGAATACGCCAGACTTTACAAAAAGAATTGAGCCTGGCTTATCAAAATTATTTGCAACAATCGCAGCGGATTGACAGCCAGTTTATCAAAAGAGTTATTTCAAAAGAAAAAACGACCATCTCAGAGCAAGAGTACAACCAACTGGCTGAGAATGTGATACAAAAACGCGATGAACTGTTTTATTTCAGACTGACCGACAACATCTCCATTCCCCCGTATGATAAGGATGACAGTTTTATCTTATATAATTACATCAAAGGCCTGGGAGAAAAATATGCCAATTATGGAAACTGGACAGAGAAGCTGAATTTGTTCAACAAGCTCCTTAAAACAAAAAAATTTGCCCAAAAAAGTATTACATTTTCTCCACAACATGGATTCCAGATTATTTCGGTCAACGGGGATATTCTGGATGAAAACCTTTTATCAAGTGGGGAACAGAATGAAATTATCTTGCTCTTTCGGCTTATATTCGAGGTTTCGGACAACTCTGTACTCCTGATTGACGAGCCGGAGAATTCATTGCATGTAGTCTGGCAGCAGAAATTTCTTGACGACATTCAGGAAATCGCAAAAACAAAGAATCTGCAAGTAATTGTCTCTACTCACTCCATCAGTATAGTAGCAAGAGGACAGGATAATGCAATCGATTTATATTATCTTCAACAAAAATAATTATGAGGAATACAGTCTTAGAAGCGACCACATTACAAGACAAAAAAATGGAGATAATAGAGATGGGACACCATGAGGATAGCGAAGGGAAAGTTTTTATTCTCATAGAAGGAACCGATGATGAAAAAATATACCGACATTTTTTGAATGAACAGAAAGTTATATTTTATGTAACAAAGAGTTGCTTGTATGTGGTGGAACTTTTAAGAATCTTAAAAACTAATCCTTACCTTAAAAATAAGGTAATTGGGATTAAAGATGCAGACTTTGATCATATTCTGCATAGAAGTTATCCAGATCTGGATAACTTATTCCTGACTGATTATCATGATATTGAAATGACCCTCCTTTCTGTTTCAGAGGGATTTGAAAATTCTTTACAAGCTGAATGTAGTCTGCAGACCACCACCCCACTTGTAGAGAAGGTGGCAAAAGATCTCAAAAGTCTCTCCTATTTAAGGCTGTACAATGAAGTGACGGTTGCAAATAATGAATTGGAAGGAATAGAACTGGATGGGATAAATTTTAATGACATTACTTATTCTGCATTATATGACGGGGAAAACGCAATAACATGGGAACAATGTCTCGGGCATGTGAAATCGACATGCAATAACAGCAGACTCGAACACTACCCCACCACTGAAATGATCAAGCTTTTTGCAAACAGCTACATTAACCCTGATTTAAAACAATTGACCAGAGGGCATGATTTGGTCTTTGCCTTGCAAGTACGCCTACAAAAACTTAACAGAAAAAATTCATTGGGATACAAAGATTTATGTTTAATCTTAAGAAATACATGCCCAAAAGAAAAATTTGAAGAAACTAATTTGTACCATCAGCTAAATGAATGGATGAACCAGCAAGGTCGCTATTTATGGCATAACAAAGTAGCATAAATGTACAAAAGGAGCCATACAAAGTAACGCTATTAAATTGAAAATAAAATGGCAGATAATGTAACAGCACAAGGCGCAAATACACAGGAATGGCCGTTGCCAAGTTTTTATTTCAAAGTTTCTATCTCGAACGTAGGCGATATTTCCTGCAGTGAAGTATCGGGATTGGAAACGGAATATGAAGAGATAACCTACCGCGCAGGGGATAGTCCGGTATTTACCAAGCTGAAAATGCCGGGACTGAGAAAATCGGGCGACCTGACAATCAAGAAAGGTATCTTCAAGGACGACAAGGCTCTTTGGGACTGGGTGAACAAGGTGAAGCTAAACACGATCCAACGCGAGGTGGTAACGGTCAGCCTGCTGGACGAGTCGGGTAACCCGGTGAAGACCTGGGAGGCTGTGAACGCATGGCCCAAGAAGCTCACAGTGGAAGGTTTCAAAGCAGACGGCAACACCACGGCCTTCGAGACATTGGTCATTGCACATGAGGGGGTGAGTGCAAAATAAATATTCTATTATCATAAATGACAGGCTGGGTGCTGTAAAAGGTAAAAGCGAAGAGATACCGCCCGCTTTTACCTTTTCTTATTTTTTGCTCAGCACGGTTTTCTGTGAATTATTTGTTCTCTTTACAGGAAGAGCTATAATAATAAAATTTGCCCGAAAGGGTTTCAAGAATTGTAGATGAATACAACAAAATGCTGGATTTTTCAAGAGATGCATTGCTAAACAACTGGAAAATTTCAGATTGGCCAAAACTCCAGATGTATATCTGAGCGACTAACTTCAAAAAACAGACAAAATCTTTTATTTTTATGGAACTCTTTTTCTACTCAGATTTGTATTTTTCGCAAATTATTTATTTCCTTTGTGGAAATAAATGAAAAAACAATTACCTTAGATTTGCATCCGAGGATTACAGATAAAATAGAAAGAATAAAT